>Ga0307515_10018159_pt1 | contig 12759 bp, 12 predicted proteins | sample 17_EM_MG_FD_194513 | JGI IMG/M metagenome (GOLD analysis project Ga0307515, IMG submission 194513) | Populus trichocarpa ectomycorrhiza microbial communities from riparian zone in the Pacific Northwest, United States - 17_EM | ecosystem: Host-associated > Plants > Roots > Unclassified | place... | reverse complement strand
ACCGTGTGGCCGCGTCAGAACGGGCCGGCATCAACCCCGGCGGTAGCGGCCAGACCCAGCATGCACTAACATTAAACCCGGATCACCCGATGGGGGCAGGCCAAGCCATAGCCTGGAATTGAAGGGATAATGACATCGAACGCGTCTTCCGCTTTGCCACCGTAAGCCGTGGGGTCAGTCAGCGGGCCTATGACCTTCGTGAACTCAAAAGATGGACCCGGGCCAGCCATGGGTCAGAGTAACGGGGAGGGCATTGGGATGGTGGGAGCGAACATGTATGAAGTGAATATCGACGCCATCGATCTTGGTCACGAACTGCGGAAGGGCGTTGAGCTGATCCTCCGCCTTCCTCCAGTCGTACTTGGTCCCCCAGTAGCGCACGAGGTCCTGAACGCGTGCCAGCTGAATGCCCTGGGAAATATCGCCAACAGTTTCCTTGTCCGGCCAGCGCGTATTCTTGATCCTGTTCATCAGGTCGTCGATCTTCGCCTGGTCCACGTGGACATGGAAGGGCCGGATACTATCATCGGCGCTGGAGACAGGCGATTGCGCTGTCTCTGCCAACACAGGCTGCATGCAGGCAACCGAAACCAGGAAGGTGGAGCCAAGGGCAAGAGCGGTCCGGCGGCTCCATCTTGAAATTTGTCGAGCCTTGTTCATGCTTTCCTCCTCATCAAACGTTCGCGACCATCTCGCGGATCTGACATTAGGCAGCGATCGTATCCCTGCTGTTTCTCGATACCGCTGTCGTGCTACGCAGTGTCGCTTTTCCACGGAGCGACACGTGCTGATACAAATTGGTAGCGTGTCACGCGGGAACGGCTTCCTGCTCGGCGGAACTCATATTGGTGCCGCGTCGCAGATCTGCTGGTGGTTCCGACACACTGTTTCACCAGTGCCATTCGTCTCACGCCGTCAGGATAGCGCGAGGCTCCAGCAACCCGTCGAGACCGAACGCGCCTATTTCACGTCCAATGCCGGACTGCTTGAAGCCGCCGAACGGCGCTCGTGGGTCGTGGGGTGCACCGTTAACGACGACGCGCCCGACCAACAGCCTCTCCGCGACTTGTACAGCGCGCTTTTGATCAGATCCCAGGACATATGCCTGCAGCCCGTATTCGCTGTCATTGGCGATCTCGACGGCCTCATCCTCATCATCGTAAGCAATAAGGCACAGGACCGGTCCGAAGATCTCTTCACGTGCGATGCGCATATTGCTGCGCACGTCCGCGAAGATCGTTGGGCGAGCGAACCAACCTCTGTCCAACCCAGTGGGTCGGCCGGTCCCGCCGGTCAGAAGGGTCGCCCCTTCTTCTATGCCCAGTCTGATATACATCTGAATCTTCTCCCATTGAGCTCGGCTGGCCATCGGCCCAATTCGCACCTCGGGATCACGAGGTGCGCCGACTTTCAGTTTTTCGGCTTCTGCCTTCAGTCGCTCTGATATTTCCACCATCCGAGACCTCGGCGCCAGAATACGGGTTCCGGCAACGCAGGCCTGTCCGCTGTTCGCAAAACCGGACATCAAGGCAACAGGGATTGCTTTGTCCAGTTCGGCGTCCGGCATAATGATCGTCGGTGCCTTGCCTCCAAGTTCCAAGATAACTCTTTTCATGCCGTCGATTGCAGCTCGCTGGATGATTTTTGCGGCCTGAGTAGATCCGGTGAAGCTGATGGTTGCAACATCAGCATCGCTTGTGAGAGCAGCACCAACCACCGGCCCCGTCCCATTGACGATGTTAAGGACACCAGCAGGCAATCCCGCTTGATGGAGCCGTTTTGCCAGAATTTCGGTCTGCAAAGCACTCTGCTCGGCCGGTTTGATCACGAGAGGGGAGCCGGAGCCAATCGCATGAGCAAGCTTGGTCGCGATGAAGCCGAAATTGCTGTTCCAGGGGGTTATAGCAGCGAGAACGCCGCGCGGTAGCATCCGAACCGCGCTTTTCCCAACAACGCGATCGAACTCGTACTCAGCAACGGTTTCAGCCATGACATCAAAAATCGACGCGGTATTCTGTACCGAAAAGGCTGTGAAGTAAGAGGGTGCGCCATATTCCTCCGTCATTGTCTGGATGAGTTCATCCGGGTTGGCAGCGATCGCGTCGCGCAGGCTGTGCAGCATGTCAATCCGCTCTGCCTTTGTAGACGCAGCTAGCGCAGGCAAGGCACGCTTGGCGGCTGCTACAGCCGCCCTGACGTCATTTCCATTGCCCAGACGGACATCGCCAATTCTTTCTTCAGTGGCAGGGTTGATAAGGTCCAGCCGATCTTCTCCGTGGGGCACCACAAATTTTCCATTGATGTAGATGTGTTCGATCGATCGCATGATCAGGCCTCTAGATGTTCGGAATAGGGTTTTTGCTGACTTCAATTTAAGCTTGACCGATTGCGTAGATAAGACGATCAAAACCGCACATGCTGATAAGGAAATGCGGACAATGATGAGAGGGTCTCTATCGGAACTTGAAGCTGTTGTGGCCGTTTCAGCGCGCGGAGGCTTTCGTGCCGCCGCTCGTGACCTCGGCATGTCCTCATCTGCGCTAAGCCAACAGATCATGGCCCTGGAGGCTCGGATCGGCGTTCGGCTCTTCAATCGTTCGACCCGTAGCGTTGTCTTGTCAGCAGCCGGCGAGCGGTTTGTTGCCGAGATCACCCCGGCTCTTGCCGCGATCCGCAACGCGATCGATCAAGTGGATGAACATCGGCTTGAGCCTGCGGGAACGCTGCGCATAAACAGTTCAATCGGCGCGATCAGAATGATTTTGGCACCCCTTGTGGTCGAGTACATGCGTCGATTTCCAAAAGTCGGTGTGGAGATCGTGACGGATGCCGCACTCATCGACATCAATGCTCAGGGGTTCGATGCAGGAATCCGCGTGCGCGAGGCGGTACCTCCCGATATGGTTCTCGTACCCATCAGCGACAGCATTCATCCAGCAATTGTCGGCTCGCCGGAATATTTTGACAAGCACGGCCTACCGATGGCCCCGGCGGATCTTCAGTCTCATCAATGCATCCGGGCGCGAATGGCCAATGGAGGCTTGTATAGCTGGGAATTCGAACGTCGGGGACAGCAGTTCAGCGTTGCCGTTCCCGGCATGCTCACGCTCGATGACAGTGACCTGATGTTACGGGCAGCAAGGGAAGGAGCCGGACTGGCCTACTTGAATGACTGGCAGGTTGCGGACGATCTTGCGAGCGGGCGATTAAAAAGGGTGCTCAAAGACTGGACCGTTCCATATCCGGGGCTGTGCCTGTATTATCCCGGCCGCCGTCACGTGCCGGCGAAGTTGCGGACCTTTGTCGAACTGATCAGGGCAGTCAGGCGGGAAAATGCCTGAGGAGAACGGCTTGAGCCGTTCTCCGGTGCATTTATATTGCTGATACGGCCGTTAGAAGACCCACAAAGGGTGAGGGCTCTGTGGATGCAAACTCACTATCAACGCGTTGGTTGAAGCGCGCCTCGGCAGCTCATGAATCCGAATGAGCACTAAGCATAATCGCGGCCCGAACTCAGGGCCGCGATTAACGTGTGTTAGCCGTTATTATCGGACGGACCTGAACGCTGACCGCAACTCTTCCGCAAAGAGCTGGGGCTGCTCCCATGCAGCAAAGTGTCCTCCTTTCGCTACCTGATTGTAGTAGTACAAAGTTGGATACGCTTCGCTGCTCCAGGTTTCAGGTGCTTTGTAGATTTCAGGAAAAACAGAAATGGCGACCGACACCTTGATTTCTTTGGTCTTTTGCGCATCGGCGCTGAAGTTGTTGTTGTTGTTTTCCTAATAGAAGCGCGAGGACGACGCTCCGGTGTACGTCAGCCAGCTGCTTGATCGAATATGCTTGCAAAGCGCATAAGCCCGATACGGCTTGGCTGAGGCCAATCTTGTCCTGTCGATCCAGACGTAATTTTTGGCGAAATGTGTTCCGGTCATGCCAGGCGGCGAGTGTTGTCATGTCCCGGACAGTGCCAACAGGCGCAGGCAGCAACACCGCTTCCTGCGCCTGCTGCCGGCTAAATCGTTATTTGGACGGGACGACCAGGGCCTGGCCTTTCCGGACGATATAGGTGGCAAGCTCCGAGGCTTTGCCCGTGCCTACATTTTCCGCCGAGTGAACAACGCCGGTCGGAATGAAGAGTGATTGACCCGCGGAAAGGGTGACCGGCTCGCGTCCGTCCAATTTATACTCAAGCGTCCCTTGCAGCACATGGGCTATCTCTTCACCGGGGTGGGAATGCCTGGCGGCCAGAACACCCGGGAGAAAATCGACACGGACCTGCACAACTTCGTGGGCGGGCACGTCGATATCGCTTTTGATGAGATCCGTGCGGAGCAGCGGTTCATCGGCGAATGCCTGCAACGGCGTCATTCCGCTCATGAGAAACAGGAGGGCTACGGCAGATGCGTTGATCGGTTTCATGACTGTGGCCTTTCGGGGGTGAAGAATGAATAAATTGTGGGGAGGAAATCGTGGGTGCGGCCCTAGGAGATGGCCCTACTTGCTCTTTGCACCAACTTGCCGCGCCGCTGTCTCGATGATGTCGGCAACCTTCTCGGCTTGCGACGCGAACACGGCGTGGCTTGCCTTGATCTCGGTCACCACGCTGCCGGCTCGCTTCGCCATTTGGCGTTCCAGTTCAGGATTGATGGAGCGGTCTTCGGAAGCAACAATTGACCAGCTCTGCTTTGTCTTCCAAGCGGGATCCCCGACCTTGGCGGAAAAAGCTTCCTTCGCGGCGAAGACCTGCGACCTTGCCAGAAACGCCGCGTCGTCTTTGGGCAGGTCTGCGGCGAAGTCGTTGGCGAACGCGGAGGGGTCGAGATAGAGATATTTGCCGTCCTTCGTTTCGCGGATATTCATGCCGCCAGCCGGCTTTGAGCTTGCAAGGCTGAGCAGGCTTTCCCCCTTGTCCGGCTGGAAAGCTGCGACGTAGACGAGGCCCGCGACAACAGGGCTGTGGCCAGCTTCGGTGATCACCATGCCGCCATAGCTGTGACCGACGAGAAGCGTCGGGCCGTCCTGCAGGTCGAGCACGCGATTCGTGGCTGCGATATCGTCGGCAAGCGACGTGATCGGCTCTTGTACGATCGTGACGTTGAAGCCACGTTGGACGAGGATATCCGATGCCTTGCGCCAGCCCGAACCATCGGCGAGTGCACCGTGAACAATGACGATATTTTTCACGTCGGCGGCCTGTGCGGCGAAGGCAATCATACTCGTGGCGAAGGCGAGTGCGAGGGTCGAGATGTAGTGACGGTTCATGGGTTTGAATCCTGTCGTTTATGGGGGGTGGGGTAAGGGAGATGAGGTTTCAGCCGAAGGTGAAGGCGTAGGCTTCGACGCCGGGATCGAGGAAAAGGATTTCGAACGTCCGTTCCTCCACGTCGCCGGACTGGCGGACGAACTGGTAGAGTTTTGTTGAGGTCACCGTGCCGTAGCCGTCAGCTTCGGTATCGGCGCCATGGCTGGTTCCGGGAGGCTTGCCGTCGATCGTCACCTGGAAGCGGATAGGTTTGCCGGCGGCGCTGGGTCCAAGGACCAGATGCAGGTCACGGGCGCTGAAACGGTAGACAATGCTGCCATCGGCCCGGTCCAGCACGGCCTGTTCAGCGCCGACTGTCCATGTTCCGGAGAGGCCCCATTCGTTCAGGCCCGGTTCGTCGATGGAATACGCATTGGCGGCATCAGCACGCAGGCCTTCCGGAGAGACGAAGCTGGCGGCGCGTTTGTAGCCGAGATAGGTTTCGCCGGAACGGACGTTCTTGAGGTCGGAGCTTGCCTCGGCACCTTTGGCGTCCGGCGTCACTGGCGCAGTTGAGCCCATTTCGCTGCCGGATTCGCGCAAAAGGTCCTGGACTGCCTGCTCGGTCTGGCGATAGTTGCCTTCGCCGAAATGATGGTAGCGGATCTGGCCCTTGGCATCGATCAGGTAGTGTGCCGGCCAGTAGCTGTTTTCGAAGGCGCGCCAGATCTTGTAGTCGTTGTCGATCGCAACCGGATAGCCGATCTTGAAGTCATCGACCGCCTTTTTGACATTGTCGATCTTCTTTTCGAAGGCGAATTCCGGGGCATGCACGCCGATGATAACCAGGCCCTGATCCTTGTACTTCTCAGCCCAGGCGCGGACGTAGGGCACGGTGCGGATGCAATTGATGCAGGAGTAGGTCCAGAAATCGACCAGGACGACCTTGCCGCGCAGCTGTTCCGTCGTCAGCGGCGGCGAGTTCAGCCATTCGACGGCGCCATTCAAAGAAGGTGCACGGCCTTCGATTGGCAAATTGCTGCGAAACGGCTGCGTTGTATCGACGACGGCAGACATCATGCCATTGCTGGCGATCTCGGACGATGGTTCGATTGCAGGCTTCTCGTGCAGTCGATCAAGCACGGCCTGTTCGAGAGATGATGTACTGGTATAGGAAAGCCGAGCCAAAAGGCCGGTATCAAGGCCAAGTGCAATGACGGCAACACCGGCCAGAACCGCGGCACCCAGCACCTGGCGAATACGCTCGCTGACGCCGAGCGACCGCTTCATGCCGGCAAAGATCTTGCCTCCGACAAGAAGGGCAACGGCAAGCGATGTCGCGGCACCGGCGGCATAGGCGATGAGCAGAAAAGTCGTCTGGAGATTGGCGCCTTGCAATGCCGCACCCGTCAGCACGAGGCCGAGGATCGGCCCGGCGCAGGGTGCCCACAGCAGCCCGGTCGCAACGCCGAGGATGAAGGAACTTGCGGCAGTCGGTCCGGAGCCGGGCTTGGCTGACGCATTCAGCAGCCTGTTGCCGAAGTTAACGACCGGCTGGGTGATGATGCTTGCAACGCGTGGCGACAAAAGGCTGACCCCGAAGACGGCAAGCAGCAGGATAGCGGCGAGGCGGCCGTATTCATTGGCATGGATCGCCCAACTTCCGCCGACCGCTGCAAGCGTCGCGACCAGCGCGAAAGTCACACTCATGCCGATCAGCATGGGCAACGTGCTTCGGATAAAGGGCTGTCCCGCCCGGGCAAAGACGAAGGGAAGAATGGGAAGGATGCACGGGCTGAATATGGTCAGCGCCCCTCCGAGATAGGCAATGATGAGAAGTGTCATCGTCGTTTCCTTGAAACCGGTTGGTCGGGTTCTGGACGGCGATGGGCACGACCAGCAACGGAGCCAATCTGGTCGGTGCGACGTATCCCGGATGTGTCCGGCTTCAATGAGAAGTGTACCGCTGTGTAGCAAACTGCCGGGTCCACGACAGAGTGACACAAATCGCCGGCAGCCCGGGCCAGCAGAAGGGCTGATTGTATCAGACTGTATCGAGGGTGCCGGATGCTACATCCGCTTTCAATTCCGGGCTTGACGGGACACATGGGGGATACACGCGACCGGCTTTCTTCCCATCACGATCAATCGAGATGAAGAGAACGATGTCCCCTGAATTCAACCACCAGCGCCGCCGCTTCTTCGGTATCGCCGCCATGACTGTGGCTGCCGCCGAATTTGGCATGGCCGCGATAGCCAATGCCCAGTCGTCTGCGGTATCCCTAGCCGTGGTCAAAGCCGGAGGGCACACCTCCTTCGCAGCGCTGAAGCAGATCAAGGCAGGCGTGCTCGATATCGGATACGCAGAAGCCGGCCCAGCGGATGGTCCCGTCGTCCTGCTGGTTCATGGCTGGCCATACGACATCTACAGCTATGTCGATGTCGTACCGATCCTGGCCGATGCAGGCTATCGCGTCATCATTCCCTACCTGCGCGGCTACGGCACGACGCGCTTCCTTTCGGAGGAGACACCGCGTAACGGCCAGCAGGCTGCACTGGCCGCTGACATGATCGCCTTCATGGATGCGCTCGGCATCGAAAAGGCGATCCTCGGCGGATATGACTGGGGTGCGCGCACCGTCAACATCATGGCGGCTCTCTGGCCCGAGCGCTGCAAGGCGATGGTTTCCGTCAGCGGCTATCTGATCGGCAGCCAGGACATCAACAAGAAGCCTTTAGCCCCGAAGGCGGAGCTCTCCTGGTGGTACCAGTTCTATTTCGCCACCGAGCGCGGCCGGCTCGGCTATGCCGCCAACACGCACGAGTTTGCAAAGCTGATCTGGCAGACGGCCTCGCCAACATGGAAGTTCGACGACGCGACCTTTGATCGTTCGGCTGCCGCATTCGATAATCCGGACCACGTGGACATCACCATCCATAATTATCGCTGGCGGCTCGGTCTCGCCGAAGGCGAAGCGAAATACGATGCCTACGAGAAACAGCTGGCGATGGGGCCGATCATCACTGTTCCGACGATCACCATGGAAGGCGATGAAAACGCCGCGCCGCATCCGCAGCCATCCTCCTATGCGAAGAGGTTCTCCGGAAAATACGAGCATCGAAATGTAACGGGTGGTATCGGGCACAATCTGCCGCAGGAAGCGCCGCAGGCGTTCGCCCAGGCCATCCTTGATGTCGCGAAATTCTGAACCGTCAGGTTGCCGCTAGAAACCGCTTTACTCGCGGCAGCCGACACGGAACTAATGTCACCGGAAGTACCGCTGAGTTTGATGTTTGAAAGACCAAAGATGGAGCATGTCGACCACATCCTGATCGTCGATGACGACCGTGAAATTCGCGAGCTGGTATCGAGCTATCTGAAGAAGAACGGGCTGCGGACGACGGTTGCCGCCGACGGCAGGCAGATGCGCAATTTTCTTGAGAACAGTACGGTCGATCTGATCGTGCTCGACGTGATGATGCCGGGTGATGACGGGCTCGTGCTGTGCCGCGAGCTGCGCGCCGGCAAGCACAAAGCGACGCCGGTCATCATGCTGACGGCACGTGACGACGAGATGGACCGGATCATCGGGCTTGAAATGGGCGCGGACGACTATCTGCCTAAGCCCTTCGCGGCACGAGAGCTTCTCGCCCGCATCAAGGCGGTGCTGCGGCGCACCCGAATGCTGCCGCCGAACCTTCAGATCAGCGAGGCAGGGCAACTGCTGACGTTCGGCGACTGGCGGCTCGACACTGTGGGTCGGCATCTTCTTGACAGGGACGCGACGGAGATCGCGCTGAGCGGTGCGGAATATCGGCTGCTGCGGGTTTTTATCGATCATCCCCAACGTGTGCTAAACCGTGACCAGATCCTGAACCTCACGCAGGGCCGCGATGCAGAGCTCTTCGATCGCTCGATCGACCTTCTGGTCAGCCGCCTGCGCCAGCGGCTTGGCGATGACGCACGCGAGCCGACCTACATCAAGACGGTGCGGGCTGAAGGCTATGTGTTCTCCGTACCGGTCGAGATTTCGGTGCCCAAAACATGAGTGAGGGCGGCAAGTCCCGTTTCGTCTGGTGGCCAAGCACGCTACGCTCCCGCCTCTTCCTGATCCTGTTTGCCGGGCTGGCGATTGCCTATAGCCTCTCGTTCAGCATCCTTTTTGCCGAACGTTACATGTCGGCCAAGGCGGTCATGCTCGGGACATTGGAAAGCGATCTAGCAACATCGATTGCCGTCATCGACCGACTTCCTGCCGATGAGCGGGCAGTTTGGCTCGATCGCCTGAGCCGTGGCAGCTATCGTCTTGTTCTTGGCCCTGGTCTTCCCGGTGTGCCGGACATGTCCGGCCGCGGAGCGGAGATTGCAAAACGAATAGAGGAGGCAGCAGGCAACAAATTTCCGCTCCGCGTCGAAGCCATTCCAGGTGACGGCAAGCGGCTGCAGGGACATCTGACTCTTTCCGACGGTTCCCCGCTCACTATTGATGTGACGCCGCGCGGCGTTATGCCGTTGGCCGAATGGCTGCCCTATGTCTTTGCCGCACAGATGGTGCTGCTGATTCTCTGCACCTGGTTTGCGGTGCGCCAGGCAGTTCGCCCGCTTGGCGATCTCGCGGCCGCCGCAGATGCACTCGATCCCAACAAGAAGGGGTCTCCATTGAGCGAGAGTGGGCCGAGCGAAGTCGCCAATGCGGCGCGCGCCTTCAACGCCATGCGCGACCGTATCGCCCATTACCTGGAAGAACGTGTGCAGATCCTCGCGGCAATCTCACATGATCTGCAGACGCCGATCACGCGCATGCGGCTACGCGCCGACATGGCGGACGATAGCCCCGAAAAAGACAAGCTGGTCTGCGATCTGCGCGAGATCGAGCGGCTTGTGCAGGACGGGATTGCCTATGCGCGCAGCTCTCACAGCAGTGGCGAAAAAACATCTCGCATTGATCTGTCTTCCTTTATCGACAGCATCGCCTACGACTATCAGGACACCGGCAAGGCGGTCACGGTTGCCGGCATCGTCCAAGGCACAGCCGTGACGAAACCGCATGCGTTGCGGCGTATCCTGACAAACTTCATCGACAACGCCCTCAAGTTTGCGGGTGCTGCCGAGATCAGCGTTGAACGGAGGGGCGAGGGAAATACCGTCATTACAGTCATCGACCGTGGGCCAGGTATTCCGGACGACAAACTGGAGGCCGCCATGCAACCGTTCTACCGGCTTGAGACTTCGCGCAATCGCGACACGGGGGGTACCGGGCTTGGATTGGCCATCGCTCAGCAGCTTGCCGCTTCGGTTGGCGGTTCAGTGCGGATCTACAATCGCCCCGGCGGGGGACTTGCCGCAGAGATATCGCTGCCCTGAAGAATGCCCGGTTTTGTTGTGCATTTTGTATGAGAAGGTAGCCGCCGCACGCGGTCTCTACGCTGTGATACATTTTCTGCCTGTTCTGGAAACATGCAGGATACGTCGAGGCTGCAAAACCCTCCTGTCAACAACGTCGCCCTCTGCGACAGAACGAAGGAGTGTTCCATGACGAAGATCGAGAAGGTTCTCTATACCGGCAAGACCCATACGACCGGCGGTCGCGATGGTGCGGCGCGCAGCGATGATGCGCAGCTTGACGTCAAGCTTTCACCTCCAGGCAGCGGCAAACCCGGCACCAATCCCGAGCAGCTCTTTGCCGCCGGCTGGTCCGCCTGCTTCATCGGGGCCTTGGGCATTGCTGCTGGCAAGCGCAAGATCCGGTTGCCGGCGGAGACCGCCATCGATGCGGAAGTCGATCTCGGTACAACCGGAGACGCATATGGCCTGCAGGCGCGCTTGAACATCAGCCTACCGGGGATAGATCCGGAACTGGCGCGCGTGCTGGTCGAGGAAGCCCATCAGACCTGCCCCTATTCGAAGGCCACGCGTGGCAATATCGCGGTCGAGCTGAATCTTGCCTGACCAGTCTCAAAAATTCATGGAATGTACGATGAAACGCCTGATCGTTGGCATGCTGGCGCTCGCTATCTTTGCGGCGCCTTGCGTTTATGACGCGTCCTCGCCGGAACCCTCGCCCATGGCCGCGCTGGCCACAGCCGTTGGTCTTCAAGGGTAGATAGACCGGAAATCGGAAAGGGAGCGCCTGCGGAAACAGTCGCTCCCATTTGCCATCAGGACTCGTCGGCGTTGTCCTTGAGTAGCGCCGCAGCCTCCAGCGCCGAGGGATCGGCTCTGAGAAGAAGGTAGTCGAGCATTGATTTCAGGCTCGGATCGCAAAGAGCCGCCGGCATCAGCAGGCCAGTCGTGTTCATCTCATTCTGGCTGACCATTCCGTCGCCGTCGTGGTCCATGCGTTCGCTGTAGTCGACGGTGGGCTTTCCCCGTTCGTCCGTGGCGATGCCGGGTTTCAGTATCTCGTTGAATGTTCTAAATTCATCGGAATTGAGTTTCCCATCTCCGTCTCTGTCGAGTTTTTCAAACGTATTGTTGAGCATCTGCGACAGGGGATTGGTATTGTTGATCGACGTCACGATTTCTTATCTCCGGTCAGTGGGATTTGGGTGTCATGGCAGTTTGGAAGATGACTATTCGCGATCGAACAAGCGACGGAAATTGGCTTCATCGGACCGTTGGACACACTATCAACAGCAGCTTGCCGGTCGTGCGGCGGCTTGCCATGTCTGCATGCGCCCTTGCAGCTTCTTCCAGGGGATAGCTCCCGCCGATGCTGACCTTGAGAGACCCGTCTTGAATCCAATCGAAAAGCTGCCGGGTCCGAGCGCGAAGGAGTTGCGCAGTTTGGATGTGGTCTGAAAAGACCGCGTAGCCGATCTTGATGCTTTTCGGCAGGCTCATGATATCCAGAGATCCGGGCCCTCCGAGCACTGGGCCATACCAGCAGAACGTACCTGACCGGCGAAGAGCGTCGAGCGAGCCCTTGAAGGTCCTTGGGCCGGAGCCGTCATAGACCACATCCACGCCTTTGCCTTCAGTCAGGCGCAGGACTTCGTCAGCGAAGTCTCCCTGCGTGTCTACAACAACTGCATCGGCCCCTGCCTGGCTGGCAATTTCGACCTTGTCGCGGGATGAAACGCGACCAATAACACGCCCGCCTCTCAACTTGATGATCTGTGTCAGCAACAGGCCGACACCGCCAGCTGCTGCATGGACAAGTGCCGTGTCCCCGGCGCGCACGGGATAGAAATCGGTCGCGAAATGGCTGGCGGTCAATCCCTGCATCATGAGCGATGCCGCTGTTTGGTCGTCGATATAATCGGGGATATTCACCAGCGCCGCCGCCGGGATCGATATACGTTCGGCATAGCTTCCCGGGGCGTAAACCCAGGCGACGCGATCCCCAATCACAAACTCGCCCACGCCTTCACCAAGAGCTAGCACGCGTCCGGCGCCTTCGACACCAAGTATTTTCGGGTTTGCAGTTTCCGTCCAAGCCATGCCCTGGCGAACACCAATGTCCATGAAGTTCACGCCCGCCACAGCGATTTCGACGAGAACATATCCAGGCGTT
>Ga0307515_10018158_pt1 | contig 12759 bp, 11 predicted proteins | sample 17_EM_MG_FD_194513 | JGI IMG/M metagenome (GOLD analysis project Ga0307515, IMG submission 194513) | Populus trichocarpa ectomycorrhiza microbial communities from riparian zone in the Pacific Northwest, United States - 17_EM | ecosystem: Host-associated > Plants > Roots > Unclassified | place... | reverse complement strand
TTTCGGTTTGGGGTTTTTGATCGACTTCAATTTCCCCGTTTGCGCGCTGCTGTGAATCGGAACCGAAGCGCTCCGGCTTTGTCGAGAAGATTCACCTCGCTTTTGTATGCTCGCCTCAACTGGCGTTCTGTGCAATGATGGTCGTGGTGGAATGGTTTTAGGTGTTTGACTAGAGGAGGGGCGTGGAGGTAGAGGTTGCGGAGTCCGACGCGATGAGCGCTGTGCAGGCAGCGAAGGTGCGCCAAATTTAAAACCAAAGTTAACGTTCTGCAGCTGTTGGGTACTATGATATAGTCAATAAGAAGCCGCTTGAAGTGATCCTTAGATGGCATACCCAGCTCCACGCTGGCGCATTCGGCGACGCTCTTCTCGGTCTAGATGAGGGTTGGTTAGCGCTTCCTATAGAGCTACCTTGTGCACATACCTTTAGGTGCCATAATTGAAATACTATGAAATAATGTACTAGTTGCGGGAGCGCGTCATGATTTCCGGGCGGCGGACGCGCTCGCCATACACACAAACACCATCGGTGAAATGATATTCCATCCCCGTTCTGTGAAAGTTCCGAAGTTTCAATTGCACGTCACCTCTCTTAATAACCTGGTATCCCCGCTACTGTTGCTATGGGTTGGTGGTGGAAGAACTCTGATGGCCCATCGGAGAATGATGCTGTCAGCAAGCTTGATCCTGCCCTCCGCCAATTTCTCGATAAAGAAGCTCCTGTAAAATACACACCTAGCTCTCCTCCAGATTCGTATTCTCCGCAATCACCACTTGCACAAACCCCTCAACCTATACAAGTGGTACACAAACCACCTTCTGAGGATGATTCGAATCCAAAAGTCCCAAGCGAATCGCTTTTTCCGGACGGCCGATATGCGCACCTTTGGAAAACTTACGAGCCCCAATCGGTCATCGAGTCTAGGGGGAAGTCAGACCAAGAAAGGTTATCTGATATCGTCGGCGTCTACAATGATCGAAAGGCCTCTGTTGGCCGAATAGCTCTCGAAAATTGTGCCTTGGAACAGTTAGCGGTCTCCGAATGTTTCACTTATGGCTCTTGGGCATCACGCGCAACATTATGCAGGACAGAGAACAGAGCTTTTGATCGATGCTATGACATGCAAAAGAAGTTTCTAAAAGCATTAGGATATTTAAACATCGTAGACAGATCAGTGGAAGAAGAGGAGAAAATTCAAATTCATGCGGATAAGTTGTATCGACGGATGATTGAGCAAGAGGAAATTATGCAAAAGGCAAAGAAGGAGGGAAGGCCAATACCGGAATTCCCGTCTGTCATGTCTAAAGAGAATATCTTTGCCGCAGTGAATGGAAGGCCACTCATCACCGATCCGGAAGGTCCATCAACACCTTCATGCGAGCACACTTCCACCATCTGGGAAGGCGTAGTCGAGTCAACACGGAAAGAGTATGAGAAACGGCTAGAAACCTTATCGCCCATCGAGAGAGCAGTGGAAGAGAGGGCTATAGAAGGAGAGCTGGCGGCTACAAGGGCATATAGCAAACAGATTGAAGCAGAGTTCATCAAAGAAAGAATACATAGGTTGCAGCGGAAAGAGGAGGGAAGAGAAACAATCGGCGACACTATTAAGAGGTGGTGGGGGTGGTAGGAGGAACTACTGTGGGTTAGGGCATATACTGGACGCAGCATTGACAATGAGAGATCAAGAGATTTGGGTCTATGTTAAATTTTGACTAATCTTTATTACGATCATGTTGGAAGACTGTCCCCAATTTGGACTGTACATAGGGCTGGATAACCATGTAGCAAAGGCCGTGTATGAAAAATGAAATATACAAGAAGGAAAGAAGAATTGAATTGAAGTATCTGAAGCCTATCTAATATTCGGATAGCCTGTTGGACTTCTGTTACTGTCAGCACCGTCTGTACTACTTGCCGTGTCTGATCTGTCCTGCCCGCCTGAATCTCTATTACATGGAAAGGAAGAAGGTATATCTATTGAGCCACAATCCACGTGACATTCCGTTCGGAATCTTCCACACCACCACACTAGTATACTTCATTTGCGGCTTCATCCCTTAGCAGGGACTAAAGGCTGAAACACAAGAGCTGAAAGAAGAGCTGATTCTTGAGAAGAAAGAGACGACATCGATCCAGGAACTCTGCGAGAGTCTGCCCGAAGAGTTCGCGATGTATTTCAAGCACGTCCGCTCCCTCAGCTTTAACCAGACTACTAATTATGGATATCTACACGACTTATTCGGCAAACTCTTACGCCGCAAAGGTTACGACTACGATCATGTTTTCGACATAGCAGAGCTGAAATTCTTGGAGCGTCGCAGGGAAAGGAGAAAAATATGAGGAGGGGATGAAGTTTCTGGCAGCTGAGGCCATATGCGCACGATTGGGTTGGCCGAGCAAATAAATACTAGTTGCAGCGCTCAGCGCTGACCCATGTTTGCCGGAATGGAGTTGAGTACCTGTTGCTCACAGGAAATTGTAAATCACGATAACCCTACAGCCCAACGCCGCCTATCCGAGCGAAATCACCCTAATAACTCAGGAGGTATATCTGCAAACTTAAAGAAGTTGTGCTCCAACACGCGCCCAAGACTTACTCGTCCCTGCTGGTCCTGGACGAGCATATGACAGAGTAGTTCTGCTAAGTAGTCATCTTCTTCCTCGTAGTCAAGAACGGAATGTCGTGAAAGAAACTCCCATAGATATTCATACTGTTCGTCGGGGTTTTTGGCTGGAGAGAATGGAAATTAGCATATGGAACTAACTGGGGGGATAATCATTCGCTGTACCAAAAAATGATGATTGCTTTTTGCTCACGGGAATTGAGAATGGCGGATGTGTAGTTACAAGCTCGAACATCTATTAACGAGTTAGGACTAGGGTATGGGAAGTGATAAAGTGCTAAGGGATCTTACTAGACAGCCTATACTCCAGATATCTGATTGCATAGTAGCAGCCTGTTCTGCCAATAGCTCTGGAGCTCTAGAAGTTATGTGATTCGCTACGCCCTTCTTGCATCCAGAGAAAGCTGTTGCCGTTTTAATGTCAGTTTCTAAGCCCCCGCTATAGTTGTTTTTGGTGGAATGGAATTTTAGACTAACCTTCTCCAAGATCAATTATCTTAACCTTTGATGGATCAACTAGGTCCTTGAACGAAACTGATAGGAAAAGACGCTCTGGCATTCCAGCTGGTAAAGCAGACCCATCTGTTGACGAGACTAATCCGCTCTGGTGATCACCAAGAAAACGTTGCATGGACTCTTTTGTGAAACTAGAAATATCTGATAGACCAAGTACGAAGTTCGCTGAACAGACATCTGTTATTGCACAATGATATTAGCATATTGTCTAGGGTTCCGTTAGTGTTGGCTTGAAGTGACTGACCACCATGAGCAAATCCGCTATCGTGTAGGGTCTTCAGCGCTGTTACGCACTGTCTACTTAGATTTATTGCAGTATTTGAGTCTAGCATTCCATAACATAATGACTTAACGTAATCTCTAATTGATGGCCCAGTGACTTCTATGACGAGACAAAGGTGATATCCGTTGGGAGATTGAGTCCAGAAACTACCCAGATACTGAACAATTGTCGCATATCGAGCAGACTGAAGAATCGCCAGTTCAGAGTTGTTTTTACTACTTTTTTCGCTTTTCAGGATTTTCACTGCCACCCAGCTGTTGTATGTTCTACCATGTCGACGATTATTAAGTTAGCAAGCAAACATAGCATCAGAAGCAGGAAAGTCGTACGTTACAGACACGTCTTTAGCCAACCAAACGGTAGAATATCCACCGTGACCAAGCTTAGCGATAACCTCGTACTTATCATCTAGCATCTGGCCAATAGCGATCGGACAAAACCCGCCTATGCGGTAGCCTTCTACCTTCTCCACCCCTTCAATGTATTGGCATCTGTATTGGGGTAGCGAATTCGGAGCCATTTTTATTTCATCAAATTAGATAAGTCTTTGATGCTCGTTTCTGAGCTTTGATGCTCGTTTCTGAGGATGGTAATCGTGGCGATGGTGGACTGGTGGTGATGCAAGAAGCAAAGAAAGCAGGCATATGGTTTGACCTCTTCACTGCTTTTGCGCCCAGACCTAGTTAGGCAACAGGGTGGTAGGCAAAGGTCGACAAAAACGTGGTAAAAGCACTCCAGGGAACCCGAACGGCGTAGCGGCGCGGCGAATCCGGCGAAGCCTCCAAAAGATAGACGCCCGGACCGACCAGGCAGCACCAGTCCTATTCAGGCAAACCGTTGAGTTGCTTAACCCGCCTCGGCAGAGCAGGAGCTGGCGTTCATTTTAGACTACTCGATTACTATGTCACAGCCTCGGTGGTGACATTACTTTGGGAACGTCGAACCAAAATGTCTGCTGGTAAATCGTGGGGCTGGGCTCGACTATGAACCATTAGCAGAAATTCGATCAAAAGGAATTCAATAGCAAGATCCTGGCATATGCAAAGGAAATAACAGTAGTAAAAGGGCCTGTTCCAAGATGCTCAAGCTGAAAAGAGAATAAACTTATCCGAAATGGAGACTTGAGAGGCCAAGGTTTTGCTTGTCTGAGAGTAGTGAAATTGTAGGACTAAGACTAAGACAAAGGTAAAGGTAGGGGCAAAGGTGTGGTTAATGGCGAAAGCGAGGTCATCGGTACACGCTCTTTCCCTTAATGGCAGCCGCAGAGCTACCAAAATGTTCTGGTAGTAATGAGACTTTCTCCCCTAGTGCTTCTCTACGGTCCGTAGTGACCCACATAGTCCTCCATAGCTTTTAGGTAACTACTCTGTGAGGTGAGTAGGCCTAATCCATACTTCAACAAATCAAAATCATGTAATAATACACGCGTGCATGATCATAGGTGTTTTCATGCCAATAACTTTAGTTACCCGTTAACTGCTTGACATAATTGCCGGGTGAAGGAGAATGAGATGGCAGACTTCCCCAACGAGAAAAGTCACATATTCTGCCAAACGTCACGCTAACCCAGCCCTTTGAATGCCATAACACCCTTTCCAGCATTCTTGTCCTTCCCCTTATTCCTCTTCCTTCTCTTCCTTCGCTTCCTGCTTTGTTCCTCCTCGCTACTATCCTCGTCTTCATCATCGCTATCTTCTTCATCACTACTCCCAACCACCCTCTTGCCCGTTCCAACATCCTCTCCATCCTCCTCATTAATCTTTTCATGCCACACCTTGATAGTTTGCCCTCCACCACTGATCATCCTCCCAGTCACATCAAAGCCCAAAGCAACTACTGCTTCCGTCTCATCGTGTCTGAGTTTCGCGACAACCTTATTTGGTCCCAACTTCACAAAGTTTAGTCCGCCATCTCCCATTCCTACCGCAACCACCTTTCCTCTCAATCCCAGGCCCTCTGGCAACAACGCCAGGCTATCCAAGCTCTCCCCACCTCCTGCCCCTCGATCTAGAATAATACGTTCATCTTGATCATCCCACACGCCTCGCTCCCACAGGGTTAGAACACCTGTACCGCCACCCACAAGAACTTTCTCGCCCTTGCTGCTACCCCGTGCCGGGAGACCATCAACGAACACGCTACTGAGCAGCTCTTCTTCCTGGTCTTCACTTCTGACCAACACGCCACGGCGAAGATCGGTGATAGCGAGGGTTGTCCCACCTGTGCTGATCCATTGCTTACTGAATCCACTTGTACTGGTTGGGGATGGTGGGAGAGGAGTTAACGAAGAAATATAGTCGTCATGCGGATGGTGTGTTTGGCTGGGCTTAGGGGCAAGCATTGAATTTGCGGTACGTAGGTCGTAGATATGAAGGGCAGAAGAATCGGTTGCCAGGAGGAGAGTTTGTGGGGAGAGACAATGGAGGAGAGCTGGTGGATCGGGGGTGCCTTTTGAACTAGTTCTAGTTAGCTAGACAAGCCAATTAAGAGCCGCAATAATCTACGAGATAGAAGCTGCGGGTAATTAGGATATGTTGGGAAGGCATACGTGTCGAGCGGCACTGCGATTTTGGCAAACACCTGCCCAGTTGCTGTATCGGCGGCTTTCACCAACCCATCCGTGCCTGCGGAATACAATTGCCCGCCATCAATTCCAAAGCTCAAGCTCCTACAACTCCCTTTGTGCCTTCGTGTTCTCCATGCTGTTTCTATCTGTCCATGGCCATTTTCCGAAACTGTCACATGTTCGTCGCTACTGTCGTCGCTAGTCGGAGGAAGGCGAAAGGTGTGGACGTGGCCCCCCGCTAGCCCGACAGAAAGGATAGGCTCAGTAGGATGGATTGCTTGGGTAAAGAGGTCGGAAGTGAGAGGTAAAGTACAGATTGTATCGAACATGGGGAAGAGTTGTGAGGGTGGTGGTTTAGTTTTCAAGCTGTGGCTCGGAAGTTCTGCGGAGAAGTTTGGCTTAACGCGAATCTGATTAGTGCCATTTTCTCTTCAACGACTCACACCTGGGCACTTCTACTTCACCAGAAACTGGAATATGCTCTTCTAACCTCAATAAGGGTTTGTTGCCGACCTAAAGATGGCACGGCCACATTTACCTTCATGCTTATCTACGTCAGGGAGGCTTGTCATTTCAATGTCTCAGAGGCTGAGAAGCTGGAATTCTGTGACATAGATTAGTGGGAAATGGTCTAGTTAAGATATCATTGCCTTGTCTTATGTAGTCTTTCCATCTATTCTTTCTATCTATCAGCGTTGTTTTGTGCTACGCACCTCTTATGCAAAGTCACTGTTTCATACGATGCCACATCATACGCCTTGTTCTAGGCACTTTACATGTGCCGGAATTATGCGAGCTGTTGCCTATGACCCAAAGATAAATGTTGTAAGGCTACATCTTATTTGAATAATCTGCGATATAGCCCTTTGAATCTTTACTAACACTTAGTGAGTGAATGCAGATCTTGTTTGGGTTGCGCAGTCTTTAGCTTGTCCTCCGAACTCGATCTCACTTCTCATCTCTTCTACTTTTAAATGCTGCACCTCTCTGAGGACTGTGCCCGCCCGGTCTAGCAGTCAACTGCCAGATCTGTCAAGATGGGCGAATGACTTGCCTTAATGTACATAATTAGCCATGTCTTCATCCCACCAAGATTACTCCAGACGGACGACCATAGCCCCGCAATGGATGCGGCTCTCATGGCGCAAGTACTCGTATCACTGAAATAATTCAAAGCTTGCCTTCTGCTCAAAGAGAGATCCGTACGGAATCCATGCATCAAAATACTCTGCGAGATGAGCGGAATGCGAGACAATTCTGGCAGGCTTCTGATCCAAAAGTCCGACGAAGCATTCGATGAGATGGCTGGTGAAGGTATGCTCAATTATGGATTATCTTGATTTTAAACAAAGGTTAACTTTTCTTTACCACTAAAGATATTCTCGCCCTCGAGATACGCGCTCAAAATGCCGGACTTGCCATTCGAGGGTCTCACGATCAATACCCTTTCGAGTCTTTGGAGCTGTCGGCAACTAATTGCAAGGTTATGGCAACGGAAGGACGGTTAATTTGATGTTTTTCCGGCCCAGCAGTAATTCCAATCAAGAGCGACAGTCAAAGACGTCAACTTTCGAGAGCCTTTTCACAGATTTCATTGCTAAGCTAGACAACTAACCTGTTAGCGAAGCAATACCTACGACAAAAAAGGCACGGTCACAAGTTGCAGAAACTAGGGACACTATACACCCGAAATTTGTCACAGAAATGCTCACGGCATTTCTGCGCGCTATCGGCAAACCAGATAATATCCCTCGAATTTACAAACATACGCGAGACGGTGTTATGTGGACAAATGCTGAAAAACCATGGTGTTGAACTATGCAGTCAAGAAGGAGAACTCTGTCGAATTAATGTAGGCTGTTGAGCCTCAATATATACAGTCAAGTCAAATGGCCTAGACACCCCTGGTCTATACCCTCAAAGGAAACAGGACGACGATCGCAATTAGCGCATCGTCCGACACATGGCGCCGTTCCCCTTTGTGGCTTTTAATCGAGTGGTTCTACAAACAACTCTCCATGGCAATCCGCCAAATATGCATATATCTCAGAAACCATTCATGGCATTTTTGAGGCCCAGGTCCTGCGTTATTCGCCAAAGAAGTCTCTTCCTAGTGACGCGCTGTCTTCCATAAACGTAAATATCTGCCGCCGCCTTCGGAAGTTGGGTACTACCGTGGAGCCTAATTCGCTCTAGGTAGTAAGCAAGATAGCTACTAAGGTTTATCAAAAGCTGGTTAGTAGATGGCACGATTTGGAGAAGAGCGCCGATCCTGAACAAACTCAAAAATATTAGAATCCGTCAGGCCTATCGTTCCTTGCAGACTCAAAACTAAAGCTACCGACTTTGCAACCTTTATATCCCGGATTGTTTCTCGGGAAATCCCTGCCTTTAGTTATCATGGGCTTAAGACGAGGTGTTCCACCCGCATCATGTAATCAAGTTCACAGCTACCAAACTGCGGCCTATTATCTGGTATGAGTCATGAAGAGACTCGTCTCTTTCTTACCGACCTAGCGCTGTGGGTTGAACTCTTTCTAGACGGCTGGCTAAATGCCAATATTAACGGAAGTTATTCCAACGTAGTCATTGCGAAGGCAATCGAGCGATACACATATACAGCAATCCCTTTTCTCGAACAGTCGCCTCACCACAGGACCTTACGGGGTAAGATCGAGAGAGAAGCAAGAGAATCGAGGTCCCGAAAGAAGCCACAACTTATCAAGCGCTCCAAAGTTACTTTAGTCTAAAGATAAAGGCCGGTAGGCTCGGATACACCTACATCACAGACGTGATGGTAGCGAAGAGGACGTTCATTATGAACGCCCATGCCAGAAACGCCAATCGGACTCGCAGGCTGATAATTTAATCATAAATATCCATGAATGACCTCTCCTAGGGCAAGAACTGGAGGTAAATGCAGTTGTTTTCGAACTTGATGTTCCTGAAGCAATTTTCTCTGGCGGGATACGATATTTGCCCTATAGGTCGACATTTTCTCACCCGGTGCTCTTCCCGAGGCATCCGAAAACTTACTACCTTGACAAGTACGCTGGTATGTCAGGAAAATATGTTTCACCAAGGGGAAGGCTGCGGCTCGCCTCTGTTAACCATCCATTCCTTAATTTGCACTATGAAACTTAGAAAATATCGGAAGCCACAGAGGCTAACGTCTGTATTAATCACGGTCTGAGTTATGAGATGTTTGACACACGAACAGACACTTTAGCGGCAAATCATCTAGAGGTATGCAATGTCTGGAGAATGTGCACGCTAGATCTCCCTTCCCGCTCGTTCAGTGAAATGCAGAACATGGTTGAGAATACTATGCCATACATCTAATAGTGTGATCTCAAAAGAGCCAGAATGCCCGGACATAGTTTACAAGGCATGAATACGTCGCTTTCGGCTCTCCATGTGCCGGGCATCGAATCCACTGGCGCAACATTGTCGTTCAGCTCGGGACCCAGAGTCTTGATTTCGGCCGAGAGGGAACGAACATTCTGATAATTCAGGCTATATGGCAGGCAGGTCCCTGTGTTTAAGCTTTTATTAAAAAAGCCATGAAGATCTCGAAGAGACAATAAGGGTTTCAGTATCAATATCGGCCAATCAGATTGATCAATATTGTTACTAATCAATATTGGCGAATATTGGCGAATATTGGCTATATTTGTAATATTTGCAGATCTTCTTGGCACCCCTTCAAAAATTTTAACTTTAACATTGTACGGATAAATTATTAAATATTATAGCTTCTACAGCAGACTTATTACTTTTTATACCTATATTAGACTCCCTTAATATAGAAGAGTTATTAAACTGCTAGTAAAAGAAGACTTTTAACCTATAGATACTAGTTGGTAGGGATTTGCTTCGCAAATTCTATCCCTCCGTCGTGCTTCGCAGCAGGGGGTAAGCTTTAGGCAGAGCCTCGTATAGAGCTTTAGTAGAGCTTCGTGCAGAGGTTCGCGCAGAGCCTTATGCAGAGCCACGTGCGGCATGCAGAGCCACGTGCGGCGTGCAGGCGTGTAGACGTACAGATGTCTATACGTGCAGACGTTCGTACGGGCGTTTATATAGACGTTCGTATAGGCGTTCGTGTAGGCGGTTAATTGTAGAGCCGTTCGTATAGACGATTATAGAGTCTTCTAGTATATTAGTGCTGCATGTTAGTAGAGCTTGGAGTGGAGTGTCGTGTAGAGCTTCGATCAGTGCCTCGCGTAGAGCTTTTGAGCAGAGCTTAAGAAGAGCTCCGTGCAGAGCCTTGGTAGAGCTTCGAGCAGAGCTTCGAGGAGCTTTAAGTGGAGCTTTGATAGAGCTTTAAGAAGAGCCTCGTGCAGAGCTTTGAGCAGAGCTTCGATAGAGCCTCGAGCAGAGTTTTGATAGAGCTTCGAGCAGAGCTTCGAGCAGAGCTTCGAGCAGAGCTTGGTTAGAGATTTGATAGAGCTTCTCTATATAGACCTTGCATTTAGGCTTGTTTTTGAAGGCCTTGTAAAGGGCTTTGTATAGAGCTTTGAGCAGAGCTTTGTATAGGCGTTCGTGCAGGCGTTCGTGTAGACATTTATAGAGGCGTTTATAGAGACGTTCGTATAGACGATTATATAGGCAATTATATAGACGTTTAATTAATCGATTGTATGGGCGTTCGTACGGGCGTTTGTATAGGTAATTAATTAATCAATCAATTAATTGTATAGGCGTTTATACGGGCAATCGTGCGACATTTATAGAGCCGTTCGTAGAGACGATCGTATAGCAACTAGTCGTATGGGCGTTCATACGGCCAATTGTAGAACCTTTGTAGTATATTAGTGCTACATATTAGTAGAGCTTTAGAGCTCTATATAGGGCTTCAAGCAGAGCTTCGAGCAAAGCTTCGAGTAGAGCTCCAAGTAGAGCTTCGAGTAGAGCTTCGCGTAGGGCTTTTGCAGAGCTTTGGTAGGACGTATACGGTCGCAAAAAATCTAAATACCCTTCTACTGCGCTACTATAAAGCTATTATATAACTAGCTACTTATAGATAACGTAGATAGCAGAGTTAAGAGGTTATATTAGAGATATAGAGCTTTAATTGCGTATGGTTATGGTGTAGTTAGGGGTAGTTAATATTTAAATCAATCGATTTTAGTAAGGGAGCGCGTGCTAAGATATTTTATAGTATGCAAATACTTCTACACGGGAGAATATATTGTAAAACTGCCAATCTATGCCAATAATTTATATAATATTTATTTTTAAATAAGTATATTTCTATTATAATAAATTTATTTAAATTATTGCTAATATTTAATATTGACACTGCAAATATTAACAAATAACAGTATTTTATTGGCTGGAATTTCGCTTATTGAAAACCTCACTGCGAAGAGATTGGATTTGGAATGTGGTTAATACAAAATCCACCTACAAAGTTTCGTTTATTTCAACATCAATTTCCTATAAACAGAATCCACCTAATCCTTTATGTAATCGACCACCGGTACCAAAGCTTGCGCTACCTTATGACTTACGATCCTGTTTCTTGGCATCGCATGTCTTACTACTTATCAGGGCTCCCAATGATAACCTTATTCATTTATTTATCGCGATATGCTTATTGTTATAAAGTGATATAGATATAATATTGAATCTTATAAATAAATAAATATTTATAAGCTTATGAATATATATATATATAATTTAGAGCGTTAGTGGTAGTTGTTAGGAATAAAGGCAAATGGTCACTATATAAGGCATATTGCCGTTATATATAGCAAGTTGCCGTTACGTGCAGCAAGTTGCCATCACGTGCCACCACGGCACTAGCGTGGTGAGGAACCTTAAGTTCCTTACCTCTTTCTTTAAAAAGAACATAGAATAATTATTATACTATCTACGAACCGTAGCTACGTGATATCCCCCTTATGTAACTAACACTGATTAGTGGTTAACTTCACTGTTATACTATAGAGCAGCTAGGTATTCCACTAAGAAGAGACGAGCCACTATACTAGTGCTACTTGTACTAGAGGAAGCTGTCTTTTAAGGTTAGAACTAGTCCTAAACCTTAAATAGAACTCTTTTACAAATCTAAGGATCTAAAAGGCTAGAACTAGTCCTAAGCCTTTCTAAGATTACGGATTCTTACGTCTATTATATAGAATAACACGCTTTATAAGTCTTTGTAATTTAAGGCTAGAACTAGTCTTAAGCCCTATAATTATAAATATATGTCTAAACGCGTATTAAACCATAATCCCTATACTAATAACACTTCCCTCCCTCTAAAAATATGGCTACGCCTACTTTAAATAACTAGAAAGACTCCTTACTACTAGGGGTAGCTAAGTATGCAAAACTTATTAATAAAGATTGGGACGAATTCGCCTTTAATATAATAACTTATACCATAAAATAAGTTAACGGCTTTCTCCTATACTATATTATATTCTACTAAAATAGATACTATACCGATTTATAACTATAGGAGTATTTTAGGGAGGATTTTGTGGGATAGACTGCTAATACCTAGGCACTTAGCAACGTTAATATTGTTTAAAAATTTTAAGACTTCCTCTATAGGAATACATCAGGAAATTTTTTTTTTGGCTCGTTGTTGCGGTTTGCAGCAAATTGCCGCAAATTGCTGCAAACTGTACGGTTGCGGTGGTCGTATATGGTCCTGTGCGGTTTGCGGCGGTTTGCAGCAACCCGCGCGAAGCCTATATTTTTTGCGGCAATCCGCGCGAAGCCTGTACGTAGCCCTTGCATTTCGCACATTTCG
>Ga0307515_10018157_pt1 | contig 12759 bp, 12 predicted proteins | sample 17_EM_MG_FD_194513 | JGI IMG/M metagenome (GOLD analysis project Ga0307515, IMG submission 194513) | Populus trichocarpa ectomycorrhiza microbial communities from riparian zone in the Pacific Northwest, United States - 17_EM | ecosystem: Host-associated > Plants > Roots > Unclassified | place... | reverse complement strand
GGCTCCGCTGGCCGGGCAGCGCATCCAAATCTGGGCGCACACGACCGAAGGGCAGGAGCACGAGCCGCAAAGTCATGGAGCCACGCTCACCGACAAGAACGGGGCGTTCCGTCTCGAGATGCCGCAGATCATTCCCATCTTTGGCCAGCCGCATGGTCACCTCGCCTATGACAGCGGTGAATTCAAAACCGTATTTCTGCGACCGGTGATGAAGAGCGCAAAGGAGACCAGCCTCGAGGCGCACTTCGTCCTTCAGCCGGCCTAAGCAAATTAGGAACAAAGGGATGAGATTGGCCCGGGTGAGCCTGATCTGGGCCGCCCTTGCAGCTGCCATTTGCGTACCGATCGCCGCTGCTGCGATGAGCCCGCTGCTCGCATGGCGCGGTCCGGTCTACATACTGGCCGGATTTGGAGGGATTGTCGCACTGGGCGTCATGCTGTTTCAGCCTCTGCTGATTGGCGGATACGTACCGGGACTGTCGGGCCGTGTCGGACGGCGTGTCCATCAGTGGACCGGAGGCGCGCTGGTGGTCGCGGTGGTGATCCACGTCGCGGGCCTTTGGATCACCAGTCCGCCGGACATGATCGACGCCCTGCTCTTCGCATCGCCGACGCCGTTCTCCCCCTGGGGGGTGATCGCCATGTGGGCCATCTTCGCCGTCGCGCTTCTGGCTGCACTGCGCCGGCGATTGGGACTTCGACCGCGAACGTGGCGCATCGCCCATACGCTCCTCGCGATTGTCATCGTCGCAGGGAGTGTAGTCCATGGCATCCTGATCGAGGGCGCGATGGAGACGGTCACGAAGGTGGCGCTTTGCGCGCTGGTCCTCGCGGCGACCATCAAAGTCATGGCTGACCTGCGGGTGTGGAGAAAGCGGGCGCCGTTGCGCGAACAGAGCATTGCGCGACGGTAAACGAAAATGCCCTCACCTTCCATCCATCGCAGCATTCATCCAGCGCGTCATGTCGGGCGAGGCGAGATATTCCAGTGCCGCGCGTCGAACCTCTCCTGCCGCGCCCCTGCCCTGCGCCACCGCGACCATCAGATCGCAGCGGCGGGACACTGCGATGCCGACGGCGGTGCGCCGTGAGCCATCGGACATGTTGAGATCGTAGCCGCGGATGCGCCCCTGCATGTCGGCGACGCGGATCACGTGGCCTGGCTCGCGCGGGACAAAGCGCTCGCTCATCAGATCGAGATCGGCGACACGATCGACCTCATCGTCATCGGCGACCCCGGAATCGCAATTGCAGAATCCGATTTTCGGCCGCACATAGACATCGACCTCGCCGCCGCACGCGGCGCTGTTGCAGCGGAAAGCGCGCCCCGCGGGCCAGCCGTCGCGCGGAAACGGCCACGCGATTTCCCGCCAGTCCGCGCGCGGCACGGCGCGCTCATACGCCGCGACGCCCGACAATGCGCCGAGGGCAAGCAACGCAACCGAGATGACCATCCGGTTGCGCATCACCACCTCACGGCAGGCCGGCGACGGCGCGTGCGGGGCCGGTCAGTTCCAGAATGTGCAAGCCGGTATTGGCGCGATCGACGATGTAGACATAGCCACGCTCGTCGGTTTCGACATTGTTGGTCTGGATCGCGACCTTGCAGCGCTCCTTGCCGTCGACGGTGACGCAGCGCTTGTCGGTCGCCTTGGTGATCGATGGAATGAAGTAACCGACCTCGACCGGATGGTAGGGATCGCGGATGTCGAGCGCGCGGACGCCGGCATTGAAGAAGGCGATGAACACCATCTTCTTGTAATAGACCGGCGCCATGCTTTCGTTCGAGGAATGCGAGCCGAAGCGTCCGCCCCGTTGGCAGAAATTACCGCTGGCTTCCGGCACTGTGTAGCTTGAGATCATCATCGGGCGATTCTCGACGGTGACGTCGGCGAACCAGACCATCTGCCGCGGCTCGGCGCACTCATTGAGGATCGCCTCGTCCACCACCATCATGATGTCGCGCGACTTGCCGTCCTTGTCCTTGGCAAATTCGGCGATCGGCATTTTCAGCATCGGAAACGTGGTGTGAGCGCCGTTGAACGACGACATCGCCAATCGGGAGACCTCCGGAAGACGGAGGTTTTCCGCCGTCGGCTCCGCCGGCCCCTTGAGCAGTTTCTCGCGGTCGACGATCTGGATGAAGCCGCCCTTGTTGGTGCCGTAGCCGAAATAGACGCGGTTGCCATCGGGGCCGGTCGAGATCGGCCCGTGCAGTTCGGTCGGCACGGCGCCGGTGGAGCCGGGCTCCTGACCGGGAAGACCGAAATCGCGAATCTTCCTTGGATTGGCGGGATCGCTGAGATCGTAAACTTGCGTCATGCGGCGCGTGCGCCAATCGGCAGCGCCCGACACCAGGAAGGCAATGCCGGTGTCGCATTCCCACCAGTTCTTGTGCGTATCCTTCAGCCCGCCGGTAATCCGGCTGACCAGCACCGGCTTTTCGGGCGTGGCGACGTTCCAGATTTCATGCCCTTCGCCGCCGAAGGTGCGCAGCATGTAGACCGCATTTGGATCGCCTTTCGGCAGCCCCTTGCCGTCGCAGACACGAACCATCTGCGCGCCGCCGCCCTCATATTTTCCTTCCTGGCCGGGAATGTGGGTCAGATATTTCGGCTTGGCCGGATCGGTGACATCGACGATTGAGGTGCCGTTCGGCTCGGCGCGTTCGGTCAGGGGATTGGCGGGCATCGGAATCTCGTCCGTGCCGCCATGATGACCGATATAGGCGATCCAGCGATCGCCCTGATGATGGACGGTCGGCTGATAAGCGCTGCGCGCCTGCAGGTCGCTGGCTCCCACCAGCTTCATGTTTGAGGCTTCCGGCGGTGCGCCGATCACCTGGCTCTGGGCGTAAACAACGCCCGCGCAGGCGAAATATGAAATCGACAGACAGACGGCGAGTTTGACGCGATCGCTCATGCTTTCCACCCCATTGTTCAAAACCAATCTTCGTTGGCTGCCGGTACGATAGCACAGCAACACGCTCCGCCAAACACACTCTTGACATGCAACCAATTAGTTGCCTATCATGCCGGCCATGGATGAGGTCTTCAGAGCGCTGGCCGACGCGTCACGACGCGCGCTGCTGGACCGGCTTCACGGCAAAAACGGCCAGACGCTGAACGAATTGTGCGAGGGCCTTGCAATGACGCGGCAAGCCGTCACGAAGCACCTTGGGATTCTCGAAGAGGCGAATCTCGTCACCACGCTCAGGCACGGCCGCGAGAAGCTGCATTATCTCAACCCGGTTCCGATCCATCAGATCGGCGAGCGGTGGATCAAAAAATTCGAACGCGGGAAACTTGCCGCGCTCAGCGAGTTGAAACGGCAACTGGAAAAGCGTGATGAGTAAACCGGAATTCGTCACCTGCCTCGGTATCGAGGGTGCGTCATGAACATCGAAAACTTCAAACCCGCGATCGTCTACACGATCTACATCGCCGCCAGCGCCGAGAAGGTGTGGCAGGCGCTGACGACGGCCGAGTTCAGCCGGAAGTATTTTTCCGGCTTTGCGATCGAGGCCGATCTGAAAGTCGGTGGTGCCTTCATCGCTCGCGCGCCTGACGGTTCGGTGCATATCGGCGGCGAGGTGATCGAATGCGATCCGCCGAAGAAATTGACCGTGACCTGGAACGTCAACTGGCCGGCGCTGGTGGAAAAACTCGGGCCAACCCTCGTGACCTACGAGATCGAGCCCGCGGGCGAGGTGGTGAAGCTGACGATGCTGCAATCGCATGACCGTGCCATCAGCGACGATATTCTCTCCGGCGGCCGCCAGGGCTGGCCGGCGATCCTCTCCAGCCTCAAGAGCGTGCTGGAGACCGGAAATCCGCTCGCGATCAAGATGGCGCCGCCGGAACGGATGCTCGCAGCGCTCAAAGCGATGGGAATCGGGACGCCGTAGGCGTTTCGTCGTCCCCCACCACGCGTCCTGATTGCGATAGACGAGCAGATTCTGTAGGCTCGCTTCGCACCTATTCTCGTACGTACTCATTTAAAACTGCCGCAGAAAATTGCCGCATTGGGCGTTTCTGTTCGACCCCTGCGGACCGATCCCACGCCAGGCCCGCGCGCGATAATAAAATGCCTGATTCAAGGCACGGAATAACCAACCGATGAGCCTGCGCACCCGGCTACTGATACTTGTGATCGCCGCCATGCTGGTGCCGGCCATTCTCGTGGGACTGCGCTTCGCCCAAAACCGCACCAGCGAAATCAGGGCAGCACTGGCCAATCTGTCGGCGACATCGGACGATATTTCAAAGGACCTGGACGAGAAGATTCAGGGCACCGCCCAGCTTCACTATGGTCTGGCCCGCGCCCGCGACCTCGATACGTCGGATAAAGCCGCCTGTTCGGCCTTCCTCTCCGCCGTGCGCGAGGAATATCCGCAATTCACGGGAATCCTGACCATCACACCGGACGGCGCCCTGTTCTGTGACTCGCTGCGGACCAACCGCACCCTCGACTTGCGGAATCGCGCCTATTTCAAGCAGGCCCTGACCGCGAACGGGGTTGTGACGCTGGAGCCCGTATTTGGCGGCCTGACGGGGATTGCCGTGCTGCAGATCGCCTATCCCGCACGCTCGGAATCCGGCGACCTTAAATTTGTTCTGCTGGCGTCGCTCAATCTTCGCAAATTCGCCGAATACGACAAGCGCCTGCTCGACGGCAAACAGGTTCTGCTCGTCGACCGGAAGGGCACCGTCCTTGTTGCCCCGCAAGCAAAAGGTTGGACCGAGCCGGCCGGCGCATCGATCGCGAATTCGGACCTGTTCCGGTTTGCGGCCGCAGCTGACCGAGAGCCTTACCACGAGATGAAGGACGCTGAAGGCCGGACGCATGTGTGGGCCCTCGCCCGTTCACCTTCGATCCGGGATGCCGGCCTTTATATCATGGTGGGACTATCCAAGGACGGCCTGGTTGCCGCCGCCAACCGCCGCCTCTACGAGGATCTCGCGATGCTCGCGGTGGCCTCGCTGCTGCTGCTCGCAGGCGTGTGGCTGCTGGCGACATTGGGCGTCGGCCGCCAGGTCGGACGGCTCGCCGCGATGGCGAGGAGGCTCGGACTTGGCGATTTGAGCGCGCGAATTCCCGCGCCGCATCCGCGCGGCGAACTGGGCGGCTTGATGACGCTGCTCAACGGCACCGCCGAGTCGCTCGAGCGCCAGCGCGCCGCCATTGACGAGCTTAACCAGAAGCTCAGCCAGTCCCAGAAAATGGAAGCGATGGGCCAACTCACCGGCGGCGTTGCGCACGATTTCAACAATCTCCTGACCGTCATCCTGGGCAACGCGGAATACCTCGCCGAGAAGCTGGCGGCCAACCGGGAGCTGCACAAGATCGCCGACAGCATCGCCACCGCCGCCGAACGCGGTTCGGATCTGACAAGGAGCCTCCTCGCCTTCGCGCGCAAGCAGCCATTGATGCCGCAGGACATCGACATCGGCCAGAAGATCCTCGGCATGGAGCAATTGCTGCGGCGAACTCTCGGCGAACATATCGAATGCGAATTCCTGTTCGATCGAGATTTGTGGCTAACCAGCATCGACCCCGGTCAATTGACGTCGGCGCTGCTCAATCTGGTGCTCAACGCACGCGACGCGATGCCCCAGGGCGGCAGGCTGATAGTCGAGGTCCGCAATATTTCGCTCGATGAATCCGACGTCGACGTCAATGGCGAAGCCCGGCCCGGGGATTTCGTCATGGTTGCCGTGACCGATACCGGCAGCGGCATGATTGCCGAGGTCGCCAGCCGAGCCTTCGAACCCTTCTTCACCACCAAAGAGGTCGGCAAGGGCACCGGGCTGGGCCTCAGCATGGTCTACGGGTTTGCAAAACAATCCGGCGGCTCGATGCAAATACGTTCCGAACCGGGACACGGCACCGTGGTCAAATTGTTCTTTCCCCGGTTCACCGGGTCGCAAAGCAACGAAGCGCCGCCGACCGGTCGGATCGCCACGCCCGCCGGCAGTGAGACCATTCTCGTTGTCGAGGATAACGATCTGGTGCGCACCTATGTCGAAAAGGAATTGAAGGAGCTCGGCTACCGCGTGATCGCGACACGCAACGCCCCCGAGGCGCTTGCGATCTTGCGCCAGCCCCGGGAGATAGATCTCCTGTTCACCGATGTCGTGATGCCCGGCGGCATGTTCGGACCCGAACTTGCCCGGGAAGCGTCGCAGCTGCGGCCGGAACTCAAGGTGCTCTTCACCTCCGGCTACACCGAGCATCCAGTCCAGGCGCTCGACGGTGAAGCGCAAATCCTGAACAAGCCCTACCGGCGCAACGATCTGGCGTTGATGCTGCGGAAGGTGCTGAAGGCGAAGTGAGCGGCATAAGCCATTCGCCATACGCGGGCCAGACCCGCATGCAGCGGTTCCTCGCCAATCACGCTGGCTGCACGCCAGTAATACTACGGTTTGTCCGCACGGTTTTCACTCCTGGGTAACCCTTCGTTAGAAAACAGGGTTGCATGCGACGCCAGCTCCGCGCAATTTAGGAATGAATTAGCCGCACATTGCTAGTCTGGCGCTTCGCGCGGATATCCATGATCCGTCGGCATTGGACGGGGAATGCAACAGACGCGGACCCACCAGTCATAATTTTTTTTGCCTTGCCCGACCAGGGTGCGCAATGACTTTGCTGAATGGCAGTTCCTACCGGTTGCTAAGGCTTATTTCGCCTTTCATCGCGATTGTCCTTTTTCAGGCTTGTATAGCCGTTGTAAGCCTCGAGGTTCTTTCGTCTGTCCGGGCCTATGTTGCCGGTGAATCCATCTGGTCCCGGGCTCAAAAAAACGCGGTCTATTCCCTGAACCTGTATCTGCATTCGGGACAACGGGTATTCTTCGACCAATACCGGGAATCGCTCGCGATACCGCTCGGCGATCAGTTCGCGCGGATCGCGCTGCAACAGAGCGTTCCGGACATCGAGGTGGCGCGCGGTGGATTTTCGCAAGGCGGCAATCACCCTGACGACATTTCCGGTCTGATATGGCTGTTCCGCTATTTCGGCGAGGTCAGTTATTTGAAGGCCGCCATCCGGCAATGGGAGGCAACCGATTCCCTGCTTCTCCAGCTCGCGGTATTCGGTGACGCCATCAAATCCGAGATGAACGACGGATTGCTTCAGAACAAGCCGCGTCTGCAGTTTCTTTCATCCGAACTCTACAAGCTCAACGGCGCGATGACGATGCGGGCCAACGCATTTTCGGAAGTGCTCGGAGAAGGCTCTCGTGCGATAAAGACCATTCTCACATTCGCAAACGTTGTCACGGTCGCAGCGCTGATCCTGCTTGTCGTCTGGCATACGCGGCGGCTTGTTTTGCAACGCGAAGCGTTCGAGGCGGCCCTGAACGATGAGAAGAAGCGTCTCGCCTGGCAAGCCACGCATGACCCTCTGACCGATCTGGCCAACAGGCGGGAGTTCGAGGCCAGGCTGGCGGAGGAACTCAAGCGATTTCGGGCCGGCGATCTGCCCCACGCGCTCGTCTTTCTTGATCTCGACCAGTTCAAGATCGTCAACGACACCTGCGGTCATCTCGCGGGCGACGAACTGCTTCGTCAGGTGTCACACATCTTGAAAGGCGCGATGCGAACGGGCGACGTGCTTGCCCGACTGGGTGGGGATGAATTCGGCCTGCTGTTGCCGCATTGCGAGCCTCGTCAGGCCGAGGGAATTGCCGAACGCTTGAGAGCGGACATCGAGAACCTCAACCTGGTTTGGGATGGACGTACTTTCAACGTCACGGCCAGTATCGGCATTGCGAGCATTTCCGAAGCCGGCCTGTCCATCGAAGAGGCGCTCAGCAGCGCCGACATCGCGTGCTATGGCGCCAAGGAAAAGGGCCGAAACCGGCTGCAGATGTATCATTCCGGCGACGCCGAGCTGCTGCAACGCGTCGAACAGATGACCTGGGTGCACAAGATCCAGGAGGCGCTGGAAAATCAGCGATTCTGCCTGTACGCGCAGGAAATAATGCCCTTGCGGAAAGAATACGCAACAGCAGGGCGGCATTTCGAACTGTTGCTGCGGCTGAAGGATCAGGAAGGCAAAATCATATCGCCGGCCGAATTCATTCCACCGGCCGAGCGCTATGGCCTGATGACCTTGATCGATCGCTGGGTGGTGCGAAACGCGTTCAAGCTGTTGGCCGCCGAACTGGCCCAACCGGACTCCGTTCAAATTGCAAGATGCTGCATCAACCTCTGCGGCCAGACATTCGGCGATGAAAGCTTTGCCGAATTTGTCCGGGAGCAGCTGGAGCTCTTCGAGATTCCGGGCAACATCATCTGCTTCGAGATAACCGAGACCAGCGCAATCGCCAATCTGGACGATGCCAAGCGGTTTATTTCGTCGCTGCGAGGCGTTGGCTGCCAGTTTGCGCTGGACGATTTTGGCAGTGGAATGTCGTCGTTCACGTACCTGAAGAACCTGCCGGTCGACTACATCAAGATCGACGGGGCGTTCGTGAAGGACATGCTGAACAGCGAGGTCGATCGCGCGATGGTCGAAATGATAGACCGCATTGCAAAGGTGCTGGGGATCAGGACGGTTGCGGAATTCGTCACGAGCCATGCCATCCTAGAGACGCTTCGCAAGATCGGCGTCGACTACGCGCAAGGATTTGCCATCGGCAAGCCAGGTCCGCTTCAAGACGGTATTTTCCAGGCCAGCGGACAACAGGCCCGGTCGCGCGAAGTCGCCTGATCCTGCTCCGGGATCTGTCGCGCAGCGACTCTACTGCTACTCCAGCGCCCGCAACGCGCTTCGCAGCACCTTGCCCCTCGCAGCAGCATCACGCGTCAGGAGCGGGACACGAGCAGGAAAACCGCGACAAGATTTGCCACGAACAGCGTCGCATCGATGACAAAGACGCGGAGCATCGGGCCCTTCAACACGGGCCAGTAGGCCACCCCAACGCGTCCGCCACGCATCAGGACCGGAAGGTTATAGGCGAACTGACTGAAGTGACACGCGGCAAAGAACAGGAACAACGCAAGCTGCGCGTCGTCAGCTCCAAAGAAGGGTGGCCGGTACGCAAGAAGGTACAGCGACAGCAGCCCGATCGGCAGATTGATGCCGCCGAGAAATGCCACGCTGGCCGACAAGGTCGGCGCGATCGGATTTCCACGCTCCTCCCGCGGCACCAGTATCTTCAGCGTATTGCCCTGGGCGATGCTGAACTGGACGAAGGCGGCGCAGAACCAGAGTGTGTTGAGGAGCAGAACCACATCTGAAAATCGCATGGCTATTTTCCGTAGAAGGCCTCGCTACGCACCACACGGCCGGCACCGTCGAAGTCCATGAACTCGCTGGCGCGCGTGTCGCCCAATTGCCACCACACCGTCAGGCGCGCGATGGCGTCGTCCCAGCTCCAGTTCAGCACTTTCAGGTCGGCGCTCTCGATGGCGCCGTAAGCCTTCCGCCAGTAGGCGCGGATGTTCTCAGGCCCGGCGACCACGGCGGACCCCGTCAGCTTGAGCGCTAACGGGGCGCGCATCTCCGCGTTTTCGGCAAAGTGCGCGACGACGGCGTCGATATCGACTTTGCACCAGTTTGCGCGCCACGCCTCGACAAAGCGTCCGGCGGCGGCCCGGTCCATCGTCTGTTCTTGCATGCTTATCGCCCTCTCCCGGTCTAACTCCCGGAAGAGTGGCACGGTGCGTTTTTCAAGTCAACTATATTGACCTTATAACTTCGGCGCGGAAGAGCCTACCCCAGCGCCCGTAACTCGCGCCGCAACACCTTGCCCGTGGCCGTCATCGGCAGCGTCTCCACAAACTGCACGAAGCGCGGGTATTCATGCGCGGCAAGTTGCACTTTCACGAACTCCTGGATCTCGCGCGCCAACGCATCGTTGGGCGCAAAGCCCGGGCGCAGCACGATCCAGGCCTTGATCGATTCTGTCCGAACAGGATCGGGAATCCCGACGACGGCCGACATCGCCACCGCCGGGTGCTTCATCAGCGTGTGCTCGATCTCCGATGGCCCGACGCGATAGCCGGCCGTGGTGATGACGTCGTCCTCGCGGCTGACATACCAGAAATAACCGTCCTCATCCTGGACGCCGAGATCGCCGGTCAGCAAAAACTCGCCGGCATATTTTTTCTGCGTGGCTTCCGGATTGCGCCAATACTCGATCATGGTGCAGGGACATGGCTGCCGCACGCCGATGACGCCGCGGGTGCCGCGCGGCAGTTCCTCGCCGTGATCATTGACGATACGCACGTCAAAGCCGGGAGTCGCCCGGCCCATCGAGCCGGGCTTGATCGGAAACAGTTTTGAATTGCTGCCGATCACGAGATTGCATTCGGTCTGGCCAAACACTTCGTGGGCATCGACGCCGAAGGTCGCGCGCACCCAGTCGAGCAATTCGCTGCCGAGCGATTCACCGCCGGTGAAAATACTGCGGAGATTTACGCCCGGATGTTTGACGCCGGCGATCCGCATCAGTTTTAGCGCCGTCGGCGGCAGGAACACGTTGCGGATGCCGTAATCGGCCATCATTTGCATCGCCGCTTGCGGCTCGAATTTGCGCGCGCGGTGCCCGACCAGTGGCACGCCGTGGTACCAGAATGCGAACAGGGCATTGATCAGCCCGCCGATCCAGGCCCAGTCCGCCGGCGTCCACATCAAATCGCCGGGTTTGGGGATGAAATCGTGGCACATCTCGACATTCGGCAGATGGCCGAGCACGACGCGATGGGCATGCAGTGCGCCTTTGGGATTTCCTGTCGTGCCCGAGGTGTAGATAATCAGGCCGGGATCATCGGCCGAGGTATCGACAGTCGTAAAATCCGATGATGCCGCCTTCAAAGACGACCAGAACGGCTTAGTGCCCACGGGCGTGCGATCGCCGATCACATAGATGCTTTTCAAGTTCGGCAAACGGTCGCGGATTTTTGCGAGCTTCTCCCAGCCGGCCTCGTCGGTAATGATCGCCTTGGCTTCGGAATTAGAGAGACGAAACTCCAGCGCGTCCTCGCCGAACAGCGCGAACAGCGGAATCGAGATCATGCCGGAGCGAAACGCCGCCAGATGCGCGATCGGTAATTCCAGTGATTGCGACAGAAATACCGCGACGCGATCGCCGCGGACGAGGCCATCTGCGCCAAGCACATTGGCGAAACGGCGCGACATGTCCGCGACCTCGTCGAACGAGGTTCGCGTCGCGGTACCATCCTCGTCGATATAGATCAGCGCGAGACGCTTGGTGCCGTCGGCATAACGGTCACAGCACGCGGTCGCGATATTGAACCGCGCCGGAATATCCCAGCGGAAGTTGCGATAGAGCTCGTCGTAGGTGGCGGCTTCGGTGAGCATGGTGGCCTACTCACCCCGCGAGCGCCGCCTTCACCAAACCGCTGGCCTTGCCGAAATCCATCTGGCCGGCGTATTTCGCCTTCAACGCGCCGATCACCTTGCCCATGTCCTTGATCCCGGCGGCGTTGGTCTCGGCGATGATGGACGCGATCACGGCCTTCACTTCATCCTCCGACATCTGCTTCGGTAAGTAGGCGGAAATGATCGCGATCTCCTCGCGCTCCTGCGCGGCCAGCTCGGCGCGGCCGCCCTTGTCGTAGAGTTCGACGGATTCCTGGCGCTGCTTGATCATCTTCTGGAACACGCCGAGCAGGTCGGCGTCGCTGAGCGGCGGCTTGCCCTCCCCGCGCGCGGCGATGTCGGCGTTCTTGATGGTCGAATTGACCATGCGCAACGTGGAAAGCTTGCGCTCGTCCTTGGCCCGCATCGCGTCCTTGACCGCATTGTTGATGTCGTCGCGCAGCATTTTTCTTGTCCTTCGCAGTTCAGAACCCTGATCTAGGCCGTTCGCGCCGTCAGAACAACTAGCTGCGCAGCCATTCCGTCAGCGCGTCGGCGGTCGCCTGCGTCTGTTCCACCTGCGGCAGGTGACCGCAATTCGGCAGCACCACCAGTTTCGCGCCGGGAATGCCGCCAGCCATCTCCATCGAGAGCGAATTCGGGATGGTGTTGTCCTGATCGCCGGTCAGCACCAGCGTCGGACATCTGATCCAGGCCAGCGTCGGCCGCGAATCCGGCCGCGCGATCATGGCCGTCTGTTGGCGGATGAAGGCCTCCGGCCCGATATCGTCGCCCATGTCATGGACAAGCTGGCGCAAGTGCGCATCGCCCTGGCGCGAGGGGTGCACGAAGCCCAGAAAGAGTTCGTCGAGCACGGCGCGATAGTCGCCGCTTCGGGCGCGTCCGATCATGCCCTGGCGGCGGGAGGTCGCTTCGGCAGTGTCGGGGCGGGCCTGGGTGTTGATCAGCGCCAGTTTCGCGACCCGCTCCGCCGCCTGCCGCATGATCTCGAAGGCGATGTAGCCGCCCATCGAATGTCCGGCGAGCGCGAAGCGCGGCGGCGCCTCGGCCAGGATCCGCCGGGCGATCGCGCCCATATTGTCGTCGCGGATGTGGTTAGCGACCGTCACCGGCCCCAGCTTCCACAAGGCCGGGACCACCGGGTTGAAAATCCGCGGCGATGACGCCAGGCCGGGGACGAGCAGGATCGGCATCGGGTTGTCCATGCGTGGCTCCGGATTGGGCGCGTTGGGGCAAAAATCGGCCCTAGCTTCTTGTTTTGACGCGTTTTCTTGATGCGAACCGGCGTCCACTTCGCTCGAAAACGCCATGAAATTGGAACTCCAGATTAGGACAGCGCCACGGCCTGTCAAATATGCAGGGAAACCCGTGTGAATCTGCGTTTTTTGGGGTTCACGCGGCCTGATA
>Ga0307515_10018156_pt1 | contig 12759 bp, 10 predicted proteins | sample 17_EM_MG_FD_194513 | JGI IMG/M metagenome (GOLD analysis project Ga0307515, IMG submission 194513) | Populus trichocarpa ectomycorrhiza microbial communities from riparian zone in the Pacific Northwest, United States - 17_EM | ecosystem: Host-associated > Plants > Roots > Unclassified | place... | reverse complement strand
TATAAACTCTTAACTATTGTAATTAATATGTTATATAATTAGTTTGAGGTGATATTGAGATGAATTGAAATTATTGGTATGAAATAGTAAAAAAAAACAATATAAAGACATCTTACACTTATTATTCATACTTAAATATAATTTACAAAAAAATGCTATTTATCTATTTTTTATAAATTAAGATTAATCATATTAATTAAGAAATTATTTTCAAAACTTAAAGTTCACTTTCTCTAGTCTCGAACTATAATCTTCAAATTTAAAAACCATAACATCTATCTTCTCCTTACGACTAATCATTTCCTTATTTTTTTACTTGAAAAATTATGATAATAAATATATTATGAGATAAAAGGATTCAAACCCATTGTCGTTCTTCAATGTCTTGATTTTTTACAAGTTCTTTTTTTTTTCCTCTTTTAAATAGCCTTTCTTGGAGAAAACTGAAGTGAACAAATTGGGAGAGAATTGGAAATTTCATATTTATTTAGTGCCTATTTTATATTATAGTGGAGTTGGTAAAAAAACAAGTTGAGTTAAAAGTAGGTGTTTAATAATTATCTTAATGACCATAGTTTTGAAAACTCAATGCACCTAAAACCTTTTTATTTGACAATGTTGAAATTTAATATGTTTTTAAATCATGATTTTAGATGCAAACCATGATTTTGAAAACACAACAAGGGTAGTATGTTTGATATTTTGGTGCATGATATTTTTTAAAATTATTTTTTACTTGAAAATACATTAAAATATTTTTTTTATTTATAACATCAGCATATCAAAATAAAATATACTTGTAAAACATGCCCAAAAACATAAATCATCACACTTCCAAACACTAGTTCATGTGTTCGGTATATTAATGAGTTTAAATTAGTGTAAGTTGATCTGTGTTTTAGAATCATCAAACACCAGCTCATATGTTTGGTATATTGATGAGTTCAAATTAGTGTATACTGATCTGAGTTTTAAAATTATCAATTTGAAATATACTTTTTAAAAATAATTTTTAATTTAAAATATATTAAAATAATATTTTTTTTATTTTTAATATTAACATATTAAAATTATATAAAAAATATATTTCTCATATGTAAAAAAAGCAGATTGAAAATCATGGAGTTTCGAAATTCAAATTTATATACTTAAATTTCAAAATTGCCATGTAACCACACTCATTCAATATGCCCACCCCCCTATACGTGTCGCCTTTATGCAACGCCATGCGGTTGACTCATTAAAATGCGTGCAAGAATGGTTGCCCACGATGTATCATCCTAATTCCTACACTCAATACACGTTGGATGTAATTGGCTAAAAATATAGATTAGGGATACAATTGAGCTTACACATTGATAAACATGTTCAATCAAAGTAGGCTAGAGCATGGTTGTCATGTCCATTATGAGTTCCAAGGATCACTAAGGTCCTTTTCGGAGCCGTGGTTGGACCGGTTTTTTTATAAAATTTTAATATTTTTAATTTAGTTTTTATAATGTTTTTAGATTATTTTTATATATTGATATCATAAATAAATTTTTAAAAATAAAAATTTATTATTTTGATGCATTTTCAAAAGAGAAGCACTTTGAAAAGTAACCTCAACCACACTTCTAGACAGACCATCGGTTAACACGTATTTATTATTTTTATTTAAAACAAGATTATTTTTTTTTAATTTTTTTTCTTATTTATGATTTGACCAGGCTTGATGAAGTCAATTAAATTTGTTAAGTAACTTGAAATTGATCAAATCTATATAAAAAATTATTTAAAATAAAACATAAACTAGGTCAAGTTTTAAATCATGATCATGTGAGATCAAATCTAATTTAATAACAATGGTCTCAAGTATTAACTAAAGTTACTAAACAAGGCCCGACTCACGAGTCTACTCAAGGTTTGAGTCATGAATTGAGTTGGTTAATTCAAATTAATTCAAAATAATATTTTTTTAAAGTAAAAAATAATGTTATTTTGATTATTTTTTAAAAATTAAGTATGGTTTTGACTCGATCGACCAAATTAGAGGTTTATCCCCTAAATCAATCGAATCTAACCAAGTCAAATCTTACAATTTATTTTTAAATCTAACATAAATCAAGTTCTGGATTGATGAGTCACCGAGTTGATCTACCAGACCGCGTCAGGTGTAATATATATGGTCTCAACTCAAAGATTCCTAATTCCAATTATTGAGATAAAAAAAACACAAACTTAGGGGACCATTCTGCAATACAATAAAACTTCCATCTCGCTCGTTGCCACCACACGGATTGTTCCTGATTTTAATTTCAAACTCAATTCAATAATCACATATCCGAAAAAAAAAAAGGCAAGCACAAACGAACCGTCTCTTTCAAATTTCTAATAATTATATTTTGTTGCATCCCCAATTTTTTGAATCGAATCAAATCTCACTATCCAGATCCAATCTTAGGGTTTCTCGAGATCTCTACAAATCGTCTTTTGTTTCCTCGTTATTTCGAAATCTGTTCAAAATCTTTGAAATTAGTTATGGAGGCGATCGATGAATTGGCTCAGCTATCGGAATCTATGAGGCAAGCATCTGCCTTGCTCGCCGATGAAGATATCGATGAAACGACGTCGTCGTCTTCTTCTTCTCGACGCTCCTCCACTTTCCTCAATGTCGTTGCTCTCGGCAATGTCGTAAGTTCCTTGGATCGTTTGGATCTGTTTGTTTTTTAGGTTTGTGCAATTAAGGCGGCGTTTGGATTCCAATTAAGAAACAATGCCCGTGAATTTCAAAATCCGAAAGAAAGCTTTAGTATTGAGAATTTTGAAGCCTTTATTGCTAACGAGACGTGTTTTTGGACAGGGCGCCGGCAAATCTGCTGTTTTGAATAGTTTAATCGGACATCCTGTTTTGGTAAGCTTGTATTTGCGATGCGCTACTGATGATTTGGATGTTTATTCACCGCTGACAACAATTTTTTTTTTTCCGCAGCCAACTGGTGAAAATGGTGCTACCCGGGCTCCGATAAGCATCGAGCTAAGTAGGGATAGTTCTGTAAGCAGTAAATCGATTATTTTGCAAATTGACAGCAAAAATCAACAGGTTTCTGCGAGTAAGTCCTGGGATTGCTTTTTGTTGCCCAATTGGTGCTGGGTTTTAATGTCATTGAAGCATGCATCCAATGTTGCATCTGCTTCTTTGGATTTGTCTCTGATTATTGTTGGTTTCTGTATATGGGTGCATGATAGGTGCGCTTCGGCATTCTCTACAGGAAAGGCTAAGTAAAGGTTCCTCAGGCAGGAGTCGTGATGAAATATATCTGAAACTTCGTACCAGTACAGGTCGGCTCCTCTCTTAATGATTGGCTGCTCAGATTTTGTAGGAAATGATAGTAAAATGGTGTTATTTAATTCACATATGGCATTTCCTTTGATTTCTAGCAAATTTTATTCAGTTAAGTAGATAGCTTGACCTATCTTGAATTGATGAGGTCCTAGTACAGATTATCAATGCATAGACACAAGGTCAACATTCACCCTTGTTGACAAATAATATATGTGCACTTTCCTTGCATCATTTTGTTTTTTTTTAATTAATTTCTTTTTTTTGATATGTTCAGCCCCACCATTGAAATTGATTGACTTGCCTGGGGTGGATCAAAGAATTGTAGATGACTCGATGGTGAGTGGTGTTATCTTGTTTTAGGTTGCAAATTTTTGCAGTAGGTACATGTGTGATTCTTTTATTTTTAGCTGGAGGCCTAGAGCCCAGATGGAAAACACTATTCTCTGAGAAAATCAGGAAGCTGATCATTTCCGTTTATAAGATGCTGTACTTCAAAGGTTAAGCAATATTTTGCTGCTCATTCTGCTATACATAGTGTAAATTTTCTCTTCTGGGAATGGATTTTTTCTATACTAATATTGTTATTGTTTTTGTGGGTCGCAGCTTGTGATACTCTGTTTTTGTATGGGTTGCACCTCTTGGTGCTCTTTAATGAAGTTTTATGCTTATTAAAAATAAAAGATGCCGTAGTTTGAAAAGTCTTTGTTATCTTTCCCTTCTTTTCTAAATCAATGCAATTGGAAGGTTTATTAATAGCTTGTATTTTTTTGCTCCCCCAGATCAGTGATTATGTTCAGCACAATGATGCTATTCTGCTAGTTGTAATACCTGCTACTCAGGCACCAGAAATTTCTTCTTCTAGAGCCCTCAGAATCGCAAAGGAATATGATGCAGAGAGTGAGTCATTCTTAAGCTTGCATCCTATCTTTTTGCTGAAATTATTTGTAATTTTAAATTTCTGAAAACATATTATTATAGCGTAAGTATGTTTTGTGTTGCATTATAGGTACCAGAACAGTTGGTGTTATTAGTAAAATTGATCAAGCAGCTACAGAGTCAAAAGCTCTTGCAGCTGTTCAAGCTCTTCTTTTGAATCAGGGACCACCAAAAACATCTGATATTCCATGGGTTGCATTGATTGGTCAATCTGTTTCCATTGCTTCAGCCCAATCAGCAAGTGCACCTGAGAACTCTTTGGAAACTGCTTGGCGAGCTGAAAGTGAAAGTCTAAAATCCATATTGACTGGAGCCCCACCAAGCAAGCTTGGGAGAGTTGCTCTAGTGGATGCCCTTGCTGGTCAGATCCGTAGTCGCATGAAACTCAGGCTTCCCAATCTCCTTTCTGGGTATTGCTCCTTTTCTCCTGCTGCTGTTTGATCATTGTTTCTATTAACTTCCATGTTTTTTCAGAACTGTTGTATATATCTTCTGCTGTCTTGGCGTTGCTTCCTTCTTATTGGCATTTTCCCTCTTTTGGACAAGAATTAGGAAATTATTATCTACTGACATACAATTGCTGGATTAGGTCTGGTATTCTCCTGTATGATGACACTCTCTGTCCATTAGGCCTTTAATGCTGTTTATATGCTGACAAAAATACAGGCTTCAGGGGAAATCTCAAATAGTTCAGGATGAATTGGTGGGGCTTGGGGAGCAAATGGTTAGTTCTTCTGAAGGTACAAGAGCTTTAGCTTTGGAGCTCTGCCGTGAGTTTGAGGACAAATTTCTTCTGCATCTTATGGGTGGTGAAGTGAGTTGTTTCTTTTTGAAGCATCTTATGCATCATTTTCATTTCTAACTGCAAGAACTAGTGAGAGTACTCCAGATGTTTACCTGAGTTGGGATTGTTATAGTTTTTATGAAAAGAAAAGGGGCTTCTGAATTGCAGTTATATTATTATGATTTGCTTTGGTCATCTAGACTGTCACTGTTTCTATGGTAGATACTATTTGATACTTGAATGTAATAATTTAACAATATGGGAACTATATGTGCTAGAAAATTATAAAATCTCAAATGTCAGGAATTCTTCAAATTTAGAAGGAAATGTCTGAAATTCGAAAGATTACTCACTAATGTGGTGTTTGCATCCTGATGGATGTTGTCCCTAAACCTCCTGGGCTTGTGTTCAAAGAATTTGAACCTGTGTGGCTGTTGAATGTGAATAGGGACTTTAAAGAAATGAAAGTTTATAAATTTAGCTGAGGATATATGTGCTGTAAATATTGAGTTATGGTATCTTTCTTATAAGCCAAAAATAATTCTACACTGCTTGGTTCCAGGGTGTGCATGTTATATATCAATTTGACTCCTAGTTCAGTGCAAGAGCATGACTGTACCCGCAGTTAATTGTCCTGCACTTCTTTAGAGTAGGAGGACCATAATTGGCATTCTACTTATATTGATTTTCTTTGTTGTTAGGGTTTCAAAACCATGTTCTGCTGTACAATCACTATAGTTTCAATAACCCAGCTTATTTACAGGGTAATGGTTGGAAAGTTGTTGCGAGTTTTGAGGGTAATTTTCCAAACAGAATCAAGCAGCTACCTTTAGATAGGCATTTTGACATAAACAATGTCAAACGGGTATTACTTCCCTTCTAAATTGATTCTGTATCTCTTCCTTATTAGAAATGTTTCAAGGTGCTCTCAAATTATCTCCTTGATATCAGATTGTCCTAGAAGCCGATGGTTATCAACCATATCTTATATCTCCAGAGAAGGGGTTAAGGTCCTTAATAAAAGGTGTCCTTGAGCTGGCAAAGGAACCCTCAAAGCTATGTGTTGATGAGGTACAGTTCTTGTGTGCTCCTTTTGGTTATATTCCATCTATGGTTTCTTTTCAAGGAACCAAAATGTTTTACTTGAAATCAAAACTTGTTCAATCCAACAATTAAAAGAAGGGGGAAGTTGCTATTATAAAATGTTAACATGCACGCTTTTATGGGTCTGCCTTTAGCCGTGGTGTTTCAGTCACAGCCGCAACTATTTTGGTAAAATGCTTGTATCTTTCCTCATTGCAATTTGCTGCATCATGGTATTCTGCATAACCAATCTGAATGCATCAGATCATAGAAACCAGGCATAAACAATCTGGGGCATCATAATGGTTTCAAATTTTATCCCCAAGTAAAATTGTTGACATGCACTGTATGTTACTTTATAAACCGCAGGCATTTATCGGTCTCTAACCTTTTTCACTATTATTATTTTTTTCCTTATCAATGCCATCTTTTTTCCTTTTTGATTTAATATTCTGCACACCCACATTCTAAGCAAAACTTTTCTAGGGAAGAAAAGATTTCTAAATTTTGATGATTTAATCTGTTCTTTTGTTGGTATTGCTTAATCCAAATCTATTTTTCAATGGGTGTTTGTATAGTTTTTCCTGCTACCTATTATACTAACTTCAGTTACTTTTATCTGGGTGGCTGCATAATAGGTGCATCGTGTACTAGTGGATATAGTATCTTCTGCTGCAAATGCTACTCCTGGTCTTGGAAGGTATCCTCCTTTCAAGAGAGAGGTACTGCAGCCTTGCTGCTATTTTTGTATACTTTCTGTATGATATTTCATTGTCTAGAATCTTAGATCATGTTTTTAAAATTTTATCAAACAGGTTGTTGCCATTGCAAGTTCTGCACTTGATGGGTTTAAAAATGAAGCTAAGAAAATGGTAGTTGCCCTAGTTGATATGGAGCGTGCATTTGTTCCACCTCAACACTTCATCCGATTGGTGCAGAGGCGGTATGCTTTAAAATTTAAATGTTGATGAAAGTTTTTTTTTTTGGAATTATTATTGTCATTGTTAGCAAAAGATGTGCTTTTGAAAGTTTAACCCTGATAGGTAAGTATATAATGGTTTGTGTCTGTTCTGGCATCTGTATTTGTTGTCTTTTTGTTGTTAAGCTTCTAATTTATCATGTTTGGTAAATGATTGGCTTATGTTTGTCAGTTTTAGTATAAGTTGTCACTGCAATGTGAAACTTTAAATTGTTTTTCTTCTAATGTTGTATTAAAAATTGATACCTTTCCATGTCATTGGTTATAGGTTCTTTAATAACTCACTGTATTTGTTACTGATATGATGTGTCAACTAGACTGTGATGAAACCTGCCTCTCTAATCCAATTGGAAGAATAGACCATATTTGATTATTGGTTAATCAGATTTAAAATTTTAAGGGGATGAATTTTCTCCAGAAGTTCCAAGCAAGAAAGAATCATATTTTGTGATATATTACACATTGAACTTTCCATCCTTTATCAAATGCTTGTCAGCTTATAAAAGAAATATAGGAAAGAGAATAAATTACAGTGGCAAGGGAAGCTCTTTATATGCTTAAATTGAAGCTTTATGTTGACATATGTGAAAGTAGGTTTTATATAAATTTTTTTTTCATAATTTGTGTGAATGCACTTTTCTTCCGAAATGATTTATTGTTTTAGTTGTTAAAGTGTGCTTTTGTTGATATGTGGCTGTTTCTATGGATTTTCTGTCTATTCTAATCCTTCATTGCATAATTCTTAACCAGAATGGATAGGCAGCGCCGTGAGGATGAGCTAAAGAACAAATCTTCAAAAAAGGCAGTTGATGCAGAGCAATCTATTTTAAATAGGGCGAGTTATTTACTTTCATGAAATTTAGTTGGTGTTGCATCCATACACACTTCACACAGAAAAGCCTTTATGAGTTTTTCTCATTACATATGCTAATTATCTTCAATGCATCTCATAGGCAACCAGCCCCCAGACAGGTGTTCAACAATCTGGAGGAAGCTTGAAATCAATGAAAGATAAATCCAATCAGCAGGATAAAGATGCACAAGAGGGATCTGCCTTGAAAACTGCTGGGCCTGGTGGTGAGATAACAGCAGGTGTGTGCACTAACTTATTCACACCGATTGTCTTGTCTAAACAATATTGAAATCAACACCCTTTTATTCCAATATTGGATCTGTAACATGCTTGAGTTTGCATGCATGTATATAGTTTGTGTAACATGTGTATGAAGTATGCTGTAATAGTCCTTCAGAAATTACTGTGGACCTATATTCTGGAACATCCTGAAAATGATATTTTGGCCTAAAAAGGGCAGGGAATAGTATTTTTAACAAATTTAGTTCCCTTTTTCTCTTTCCTTTCCTTTTCTTTCTTAGTTTTTCTTTTTGGTTGGGGTAGGGGTGATGGATGTGCAGCTTTTTATTTGTTTTGTTAGCTGCCTATGTTTTCTGCTTTCTGTCGTTACTTGATTGTACCTGCAGCTTTGGTTCCAAAGACTAACACTGGATACCCAATAAAGAAAAGAAGATTGGTGCCAGATCCTTGTGGAAGTACTTTTATATGTTCTTGACTTTGTCGCTTGTCATTGATAATACTCTGGAAATGCAGGGTTTTTGTTGAAGAAAAGTGGAAAAACTAATGGCTGGAGTAAGCGTTGGTTTGTTTTGAATGAAAAAAGTGGCAAGGTTAGTGTATAGAGTTTTGGCCAGCTTAAAGTGATTGTATGATATTTAATTTCCTGTGCACTGAAGTTGCATAATCCTTTACCAAAGAGGGCATTGCCTTCATTCTCTAACTTACAGAAGTGTAGTCATGTACCGCATTAACATATCTATTATTTAGGAGCATCATGTCCAGCTTGAGAAAAGTATGCTTGAGATGAACTTGATGCTTAAAATTTTAAGTAAAAAAAATGCTATCTAGTTTCAATGAGGTTATTGTACAGTGTATTCTCATCTTTTACATTGTACAGTGAAGCCATTTGAATTTTTCAATTGTTATTTGGTGCCTTTGGTAAATGTTGTCACCCATTCAGGAATTGGGTCTTGGATAATGTTTATAGTAGTCCTTGAATTTGATCATTCGTTTTTCTACCACTACCACTCTTTTGTTTGTAAGTTTACTTTCTTTTCCGGCAGGGCTTATATTATTTAACTTTTGTTGCAGCTTGGTTACACCAAAAAGCAAGAAGAAAGACACTTCCGTGGGGTTATTACTTTGGAGGTAAGGACCTCACCAGGAGAGGGGAATTTCAATTGATAATAAAAAGCATAAATCATAATGCTAAGTACTTGTGTTATTGAAGTAAGCTGAACCTAAAATTGATGTGGGATCCGTACATATAAAAATTTGTTATTAGGATGATGCTTGGTGAGGATTGACAGTGCTCTCTTGTCACATCCTGATTTGTTTAAGAAACTTGGATGACACAAGAGATCTACAGAAATGTGTAAATAGTTACAGCCATGTACATCATAACCTTCAAATTATTTGCAATTTTGTTTTAAATCTAAAAGGCTGGGCATGAAATGGGAATCTATTTCTAATGTCAAAGTGATTGGCTTTTGTATAATATAAAAGGAAGACTTGAGTTTGAAGAAGATTTTAGGACAGTTGTAATCAATCAAGCCTACATAAGTAACTCTGAAAGGGTTTTCTCAAAACGAAGTTTGAAAGAAAAATAATGTAGCTGTAATAATTTAATCTGCTAGGTTAAAATATGGATTCATTTGACTTGAAAAAGAAAAAAAAAAAACAGAAACTTTACAGGCATGTCCTACAGGAGCAAAAGTTTGTTAAAATATAGGATTTCTGAGAGGTAAAAATCTGACCGGAAAAAACAGAGAGGGAGATAGAGAGGCTTATAGCAAGTGATGGAAGGCAAGTTTTGTAAATAAGATAGAAAAACAACTCCTATGGACATCAGGTGGTATTTCTTTCTAACATAATAAGTTAAAACTAGTTCTATGATGCAAGTTTTCAGGTTGTCCTGCCAGTATAAGTTCTGAAATTCTTGACGGGACAAGTGAATGTATTATCTAGTGTACTGCTTTTGCCCTAATAATTTCAAAGTGACCAAGCTTGAAATCAATGCTAATTTTCATGTTTTCTTCTCTTAATGCATATTGATTTACCCTAATCTTTGGATGTAACAATCAGGAATGCAATATTGAAGAAGTTTCTGAAGAAGAAGAAACCCCATCAAAAAGTTCCAAGGATAAAAAGGCAAATGGACCAAGTTCTGAGAAAGGACCTAGTCTTGTGTTCAAAATAACTAGTAGAGTTCAATATAAGACTGTCTTGAAAGGTATCTTTAGCTTGCCTCTCTATCTTGTTTGCTTTCACCCTCCCCTGAAAAAAAATACACGCTCACAAAAATGCTGATTAATGATTTTTTTTTTCCAGCTCACAGCGCTGTTGTATTAAAAGCTGAGAGCGTGGCTGATAAGGTTGAGTGGCTAAACAAGTTGAGAAATGTCATCCAGTCTAAAGGAGGCCAAGTGATTGGTGAATCTGGGCCTCCCATGCGTCATAGCATGTCTGATGGTTCCCTAGTGAGTTATCCAGTGATGTTTATTGTTTCTTTCCCTCCTCTTTTTTTTTTGTCTGGGGTGACTGGATGCCATTATCACATACCTTCGCTGCTATTTGTGATTGTTGGAATTTTTTGTTTTTTTGTGCATAGTATTTTAGTTCTTAAGAAACAGAATATTAGCACCCCTAAAGTCAAAGTAGTTGGGACTGTTTCTTGGAACTATTCTAATTTGCTACCCTTTAGGATACAATCGCTAGAAGACCTGCTGACCCTGAAGAAGAGCTCCGGTGGATGTCACAAGAAGTACGCGGCTATGTTGAAGCTGTTCTTAACAGCCTTGGTGCCAATGTCCCAAAAGTATTTCTTTTTCTTGAATGCCAATCATCATATTATTTTTAATTGTTGATATAATTTTTTGAAATATTTATCATTTCGTTGTTGTTGAGCAGGCAGTTGTTCTTTGCCAAGTAGAGAAAGCCAAAGAAGACATGCTTAATCAATTATATAGCTCTATAAGGTCAGTGTACTGTTACTTGCTTTTGTAATGTATGGATATCTTCTTTGTTATGCCCTGCGAGTTGCAAACCTTTTGAGTGCATTATATATATTCTTAATGGAAGTTGGTGTGCTGCACATGGCACCGAATACCATCTCAAGTACATTTGAGATTTCTAATTCTTTCTTTATTTGTGTTGCCAATTTTTCTCTCAATAAAGGCTTACTTGTTGCTCATTTTTTGGGTGGCTAGTGCACAAAGCACAGCAAGGATTGAGGAGCTGCTCCAGGAGGACCAGAATGCAAAGAGGAGGAGAGAACGCTATCAGAAACAGTCCTCTCTTCTTTCAAATCTCACTAGGAAACTTAGCATCCATGATAATCGAGCAGCTGCTGCTTCCAACTGGTCTGATGGTGGGGGTGGTGGAGCAGGTAATGGTGGCTACAAACAGTACAGTTCACCTTTATGTTGATGTTTGCTTATGAAGACATTTCTTAGCTTGCATGTTCATAATAATAGAACCAGTAGCATCAGTATTTCCTTTTCATGGTAATTTCATGAAGCTGATTTATAATTTGTTGTCTGCATAATTTTTGTATTTTACTCTTGATGGCGGTGGCTGCTGAATCTAGTTTCATGAAACCTGCTTATCCTAAATGTGGATAGTGTCGGTTGAAAGTAGTTTGTGGGGAGTAATTCATGTTGGTTTGGCATTCCATTGCAAACAGTCATGGCCATAAATCCCACAGTTGACTTTCTCCTGATGACTTTAATTTTCACAGATGTTGCATGTATTAATTGAAAGAGAATCGTTTGCCAGTTGTGCTATGTTTTCAGGTATTTGATCTCTCAATGTACTTTGTAATGTTAAATTATGCAGAAAGCAGCCCAAGAACAAATGGACCATCATCAGGAGAAGACTGGAGAAATGCATTTGATGCGGCAGCCAATGGACCTGCCGACAGTTTTGGTGGCCCATCGAGGTCTCACAGCCGGCGAAACAGTGATCCAGCTCAGAATGGTGATGTAAACTCAAACAGCAGTCGCCGCACACCCACTCGAATGCCACCCGTGCCACCACCGTCTGGTTCATCCTATAGGTACTAGATAAAAGGCCTGTTTCAAATTCATTATTCATGCATTATTATTGGGTGGCCGCATGCTTTGCTGCTCCCACTCAAGACGGACAGAACATTTTCTGAAGCTCACATCATGTTAGTAGCTTTGTAAAAGTGGAATAGGCGTGTAGATATATATTGCAAGTTGCAAGTTCTTGATTTTGAGATGTGTATTTACCTACACTAAAATTTTCCATTTTACCTTTCCAAGTTCGGCTGTCGGGGTGAGGCGATCTGTTTTACATATATATTTTTGAATCAGATGCTACAAATTGACGAATGTATTTGTTGTATTGAATCTGACTAGAAAAGTATTCTTTCTCATGGTTTGTGCTGCAATGGAGAAGTAAATGCTTGAATTTGACCATCCCCCCTCCCCCCTCCCCCATTATCATTATTTGCGTGATCCTCCCCAAATTGACTGATATCTGTGATTTTTAAAGATTAAGTCAGGTGAAAATGTATTAAAATGATTTTTTCTTAAATATTTTTAAATTTTTTAATA
>Ga0307515_10018155_pt1 | contig 12760 bp, 12 predicted proteins | sample 17_EM_MG_FD_194513 | JGI IMG/M metagenome (GOLD analysis project Ga0307515, IMG submission 194513) | Populus trichocarpa ectomycorrhiza microbial communities from riparian zone in the Pacific Northwest, United States - 17_EM | ecosystem: Host-associated > Plants > Roots > Unclassified | place... | reverse complement strand
CCAACACCCAAGCCGAAGGCCAGGGCAGCGTCACTTGATGAATGGCCTGGGCAGCGTGCGAACTGGTGGCCAACAACGGCACTTTCAGGTCCACCAACGCTGCCTCATCGACTCCCTCGACCAGGTGCAGTCCGAAGTGCGCCCCCATGCCGGCGCGCAGCACCTTGGGCGACCACAGCGCTGCCGTGCCCTTGAGGGCAACGATCTGCGAAAAACCGAATGCCGCCGCGCTGCGGATGATCGCACCCACATTGCCAGCGTCTTGCAGGCGGTCCAGCACGACTGTTGGAGCGTTGGCCTGAAGCATGCCCTGCCCTTGCCACGGCAGCGCGAAGGCCAAGGGCGCAGGCGACTCCAGGGTGCTCAACCCAGCCATCAGGGCCTGTGGGATCACCGCCACCATCTCGGCACGGCTCGCCATTTCGCGGAGTGACGGCAATTCCCACGCCGGCTCGGTGATCACAGCCAGGGCCGCCACGCCGCCGCGCTGCAGGAAGGCAGCGCACAGATGGTCACCTTCGATCCAGACTTCACCCAATTTGCGATAGGCGGCTGGGTCACCCGCGAGCTTGCGCAGGCGCACGAGCAAGGGGTTGTCGCGTGAGGTGATCGCCTTGGCTGCTGACACCTCAGTTGACCTTGACCAAGGCCTCGCGCACCGGTGCGAACGAACGGCGATGGTGAGAGCACGCCCCATGCGCGCGCAATGCGGCCAGGTGCTCCGGCGTTGGGTAACCCTTGTGCTCGTCGAAGCCGTAGTGCGGATGCTGTTCGTGCAGCAGCAGGCACAAGCGATCGCGGTGGACCTTGGCCAAAATGGACGCGGCAGATATGGCTTGAACCTTGGCGTCACCCTGGATGATTGCCTCAGCGGCAACCCGCAGCACAGGCAGGCGGTTCCCGTCGACCAGCACCTTGCCGGGCTTGAGTCTCAGCCCCTCGACGGCGCGGCGCATGGCGAGCATCGTGGCCTGCAAAATGTTGAGCGTGTCGATCTCTTCGACAGAGGCCTCGGCAATCGCACAGCACAGAGCCTTGGCGCGGATCTCGTCGAAAAGGCGCTCCCGTGTGGCGGGTGACAACTTCTTGGAGTCATCGAGCCCCTTGATCGGCTTCAACTCGTCGAGGATCACGGCAGCGGCCACCACCGGACCGGCCAGCGGCCCACGCCCGGCTTCGTCAACTCCAGCGATCAAGCCGATGGCGTCGAAACGCAAGCCCAACTGCTCAGGCACGGAGGATTTTCTCGATCGCATCGGTAGCGGCTTGGGCGGTGTTGCAGCGCAATTGCTGGTGCAGGTTCATGAAGCGGTGGCTCAGTGCAGTGCAGCCGTCCGGATTGTCCAGCCAGTCGAACGCTGCCTGCGCTAGTTTCTGCGGCGTGGCCTGGTCTTGCAAGAGTTCGGGCACGGCAAAATCACCCAGCAGGATGTTGGGCAAGCCCACCCAGGGCTGGTAACGCATGCGCTTCATCATCTGCCAGCTGATCCAGTGCATCACGTAGGCGATCACCATCGGCCGTTTGAAGAGGGCCGCCTCCAGGGTCGCTGTGCCACTGGCAATCAAGGTCACGTCACAGGCTGCCAAGGCTTCGTGCGATTGACCTTCAAGCAGGGCAACCTGGGCTGTCGGGGCATTCTGAGCGAGCATGGGCTCGACCATGCCTCGCAAGCCCGGCACGATCGGCAAGACGAAACGCAATGCCGGGCGCTCGCGTTTCATGATCTCGGCCGCAGCGAGCAACCGGGGCGCGATGTATTCAATCTCAGATCGACGGCTACCTGGCAGCAATGCGACGACCTGTGCATCGGCTGAGAGACCCAACCTCGAGCGGCTCACCTCCCTTGGCACCTCAAGCGGAATGGCATCAGCCAGCGGGTGTCCCACATAGCTCGCCGCAATGCCGTGTTGTGCATAGATGGCTGGCTCGAATGGAAAGATGCACAGCACGTGATCGGCTGCTGCGCGAATCTTCTCGATGCGCTTGCCGCGCCATGCCCAGATCGACGGGCTGATGAAATGGATGGTCTTGATGCCTTGTGCCTTCAGCCTCGTTTCGAGACCCAGGTTGAAATCTGGTGCATCGACGCCGATGAACACATCGGGCCGTTCACGCAGCAGCCGGTCACCAAGTTGATTGCGAATGCCGACAAGCTCACGGTAGTGACGCAGCACCTCCGCGTAGCCTCGAACTGCCAGCTTCTCGTGTGGCCACCAAGCATCGAAGCCGTGGACTGCCATCTTCGGGCCACCGATGCCGAACGATTGCAACTCGGGCCAGCGGGCCTTCAGGCCGCCGAGCAACAGCCCAGCCAGAAGGTCGCCGGAGGCTTCACCGGCCACCATCGCCAGGCGAGGGGCCTGTGCCTCGCTCATTGCGGCTCAGCGCACCAGGCCACGGGTGGACGCCGCAAGGAAGTCGAGCAACGTCTGAATGTCCTCGTCACCGCCCTGCCCCCGCAGCGCCTCGACCTCGGCCTTAGCCTCCTCCAGCGTCGCGCCGCTACGGAAGATGAGCTTGTGCATCTGGCGGATGAGGCGCTGGCGCTCGTCGTTGAAACCGCGTCGCTTGAGGCCGGTGAGGTTAACGGCACGCACAGCCAGGGGGTTGCCGTCGGCCGTCATGAAGGGCGCCACGTCTTGCGCAACGTGCGCCTGGAACCCGATCATCGCGTGCGTCCCCACGTGCACGAACTGGTGCACGCCCGACAACCCCCCGATCACGGCCCAGTCGCCCACGTGCACATGGCCCGCCAGCGTCACGTTGTTGGCGAGCACGGTGTGGTCGCCAACACGCACATCGTGGGCGACGTGCACGTAGGCCATGATCCAGTTGTCGCTTCCGACGCGGGTGACGCCCTGTTCCTTGAACGTGCCGGTGTTGAAGGTGCAGAACTCGCGAATGGTGTTGCGGTCGCCAATCACTAGTTCGGTGACTTCGCCGCCGTGCGACATGTCTTGCGGCATCGCACCGATGGAGCCGAACTGGTAGAAGCGGTTGTCGCGGCCGATCGTGGTGCGGCCTTCGATCACGCAATGCGCGCCGATCGTCGTGCCCTCGCCGACGCGAACATGCGGGCCGATCACGGCATAGGGCCCCACGCTCACCGAAGCAGCAAGCTCGGCTTGGGCATCGACGATGGCGGTCGAGTGAATGGTGGCCATGGCGGAGGCTCCGCTGAATCAGGCAATGCGGCGCATGGTGCAGGTCAGGTTGGCTTCGACAGCCAGCTCCTCGCCCACAAGGCCACGCGCCTTGAACTTGCAGACACCGGCTTTCATGCGGTCCAGCGTCACGTCCAACATCAATTGATCGCCCGGCTCGACAGGCCGCTTGAAACGGGCTCCGTCGATGCCGGCGAAGTAGAAGACGGTCTGGTCATCGAGCCGGATTCCCAGCGTTTCGATCGCCAGGATGGCTGCGGCCTGCGCCAGCGCCTCCAGCATCAGAACCCCCGGCATCACCGGCCGGTGCGGAAAGTGCCCGTTGAAGTACGGCTCATTGACGCTGACGTTCTTGAGCGCAAGGATGTGCTTGTTCTTCTCGAGCGACACCACACGATCCACCAGCAGGATTGGATAGCGGTGCGGCAGGATCTTCAGGATCTGGTGGATGTCGATCATCAGCTAGTCTTCTTTTCCAGGGCCCGCAGGCGGTTTCTCAGCGAATAGAGCTGCCGCAAAGTGGCAGCGTTCTTCTCCCAGGTCGCATTGTCGTCCATGGGGAAGGTGCCGCTGTAGGTCCCGGGCTTGTGCAGCGAGTGGGACACCAGCGTGCCCGCCGAGATGTTGACGCCGTCTGCGATGGTGATATGCCCCACGATCATTGCCGCGCCGCCGATCGTGCAACGCTTGCCGATGGTCGTGCTGCCCGCCACCCCGGCACAACCGGCCATCGCCGTGTAGGCGCCGATGTGCACGTTGTGGCCCACCTGGATCTGGTTGTCGAGCTTGACGCCATCTTCGATCACTGTGTCGTCGAGGGCACCGCGGTCGATGCAGGTGTTGGCGCCGATTTCGACGTCGTTTCCGATCCGCACGCCACCGAGTTGCTCAATCTTTTCGTAGCCCAGCGGTGTGGGAGCGAAGCCAAAGCCGTCCGCACCGATGACCACCCCGCTGTGCATGACGCAGCGCTCGCCAACATGGCAGCCACGCATCAGCGTGACACGCGGCGCCAACCGGGTGCCTGCGCCAACGGTCGACCCCTCCCCGATGAAGCCGTGAGCACCGATGACCGCGCCTTCGCCTACCGTGGCCCCGGCCTCTATGACGACCATGGGCCCGATGCTTGCGCTCGACGCGATGGTGGCACTGCTGTCCACCGCGGCAGTTGGGTGCACGCCCAGAGGCGCTGGCGTTCGCGTTCTCGCTGCCCACCACTGCGTCAGCTTGGCAAAACACAGGTAGGGATCTGCAGCCACCAGTGTGGCGCCGCGATGAATGGCGGCATCGCGCATCGCCGGTCCGACGATCACACAACCAGCTTGCGTGGACGCAAGCTGGGATTGATAGCGTGGATTGGAGAGAAACGAAATGGTGGAAGGCGTTGCGCCGTCCAGCGGACCAATCCGGGTAATCCGCAGGCTCGGATCGCCGATCAGTTCGCCGCCGAGGTGGGCGGCGATTTCACCCAGTGTGGCCTCGGCCACCGCGTCACTTGCCGCCTTGGGCGTTGAGCGCCTTGATCACCTTGTCAGTGATGTCGATGCGCGGGCTGGCAAAAATGACTTCCTGGACGATCAGGTCGTATTTCTCCTGATCGAAGATCTGCTTGATGACCTTGTTGGCGCGGTCGACCACAGCAGCCAGCTCTTCGTTCTTGCGCTGGCTGAGGTCTTCCTGGAATTCGCGGCGCTTGCGCTGGATTTCGCGGTCTTGGTCGACCAGCTCGCGCTGGCGACGCACGCGTTCCGACTCAGCCAATGTCGGCGCTTCTTTCTCGAGCTTGTCAGCAGCAGCCTTGAGCTTCACCGACAGATCGGTGAGGTCCTTGTCGCGCTTGCTGAACTCGGCTTCGATCTTCGTCTGCGCAGCGCGCGCCGGGATGGCATCGCGCAGCACCTTGTCGCTGTTGACGTAGCCGATCTTCATTTCCTGCGCTTGAGCGCTCAATGCCGCTGCGGCCAGGAAGCCCGCCAACACCATGGACTTGATAAATGAGCTATTCATTAGAACGCGGTCCCGATCTGGAATTGCAAACGCTGGATTCTATCCGTTGACACATACCGCAACGGCTTACCGTAACTGAGCTTCAGCGGCCCCACCGGCGACACCCAGCTTAGGCCGAGACCGGCCGAGACGCGCAGGGGATCGGGCAAGTTCATGCTGTGGTCACCCCACACATTGCCGGCATCGACGTAGGCGAAGATTCGCAAGGTACGGTCGTTGCCAGCGCCCGGCACCGGCAGGTACAACTCGCTGTTGATATTGAGACGCTTCGTACCACCCGTGTAGCCGCCAAGTGCGTCCACCGGGCCGAGAGTACCTTGGTCGAACCCGCGGACGGTGCCCAGGCCGCCACCATAGAAGTTCTTGAAGATCGGGTAAGGCCGACCCAGCAGGCCGTGGCCATAGCCAACCTCGGCATTGAGGGCGAAGGTGTACCTCTTCGTGATGGGCCAGTACTCTTGATACTGCAAGTTGGTTCGCGTGTAGCGCGTATCACCGCCAGCGCCGAGTTCCACGTTGATACGCTGGTACCGCCCGGAGTTCGGCACCAATGCGCTGTCTCGCCCATCGCGTGTCCACCCGATCGTGACCGGAATGGAACTGCTCGACGCGCCAAAGTTGGCGATCTGAATGAAGTAGTTGTTCGGCAGGCTGTTGGTGCCGCGAATCTTCGTGCTCTCGTAGCCGATGCCGAAGAACACGGTGTCGTATTCGCTGAACGGCACCCCGAAGCGTACTGATGCGCCGGGGGTCACGAGTTCGTACTCTTCGCCCTGGCTGTTGATCGGCTTCTGGGTTCGGTAATAGACGTCGAACGCACGCGAGATACCGTCGATCGTGAAGTACGGATCCACCGCGCTCACCACAAGCGTGCGCGCTGATCGGCTGGTGTTGACGTCGATGCCCAGGTAGTTGCCTGTGCCGAAGACGTTATCCTGCCGAATTGAAGCCGACAGCGCGAGCTTGTCAGCACTCGAGAACCCGGCGCCGATCGACAGGTTGCCGGTCGGCTTTTCGACGACCGTGAACGTCAGGTCGACCTGGTCCGGCGCGCCCGGCACCTCATTGGTCTCAACGTTCACTTCTTTGAAGTAGCCCAGACGGTCGACCCGGTCACGTGACAGCTTGATGCGCTGGCCGTCGTACCACGACGATTCGAACTGCCGGAACTCGCGCCGCACCACTTCGTCACGGGTGCGGCTGTTGCCCGCCACGTTGATGCGGCGTACGTAGACCCGTCGCTGCGGATCGGCCACCATCACCACCACCACCTGCCCTGTGGCGCGGTCAATTTCAGGCCGGGAGTCCACGCGTGCAAAGGCATAACCGTAAGTGCCGAAGCGATCGGTGAACGCCTTGCTGGTAACCGTCACGGCCTCTGCCCGATAGGGCTCGCCGGGCTGGATGGTCACCAGGGACTTGAACTCGTCTTCCTTGCCGAGGTACTCGCCCTCGAGCCTCACGCCAGTGACGGTATAAGGCTGACCTTCCTTGACCGTGATGGTCAGCGTGATGTCTTGCTTGTCCGGGGAAATGGTCACCTGCGTCGACTCGACGGCGAACTCCAGGTACCCGCGATTCAGGTAGTAGGCGCGCAGCGTTTCGAGGTCGGCCGTGAGCTTGGTGCGCGAGTAGCGGTCAGCCTTGGTGTACCAGTTGAGCCAGCCACCGTCGTTCAGATCGAACAAGCCTTTGAGCGTGCCCTCCGAGAAGGCCTTGTTGCCCTGGATGCGGATCTCGCTGATGTGCGATGCACCGCCTTCGGTGATCGTGAACGTCACGTTCACGCGGTTGCGCTCCTGCGGCGTGACGGTCGTGACGACCTCGGCACCATAGAGACTGCGGGTGAGGTACTGGCGCTTGAGCTCTTGCTCTGCGCGGTCGGCCAAGGCCTTGTCGAAAGGCAAGCCTTCGCCGATGCCGAAGTCCTTCAGGGACTTGATCAGCACGTCCTTGTCGAATTCCTTCAGGCCGACGAAGTCGATGTTGGCGATGACCGAACGCTCATCGACGATCACCACCACCACGTCGCCATCGACCTCGACCCGCACGTCCTTGAACAGCCCGGTCGCGAACAGCGCGCGCAAGGCCGCCGCGCCCTTCTCGTCGTTGTAGGTATCGCCGATGCGGAACGGCAGTGAGGCGAACACCGTGCCGGCATCAGAACGTTGCAACCCCTCGACGCGAATGTCCTTCAGCACGAACGGCGTCACGGCCCAGGCAGAGCCAGCCTGCAAGGCCGCGGCAAGCGCGATCCAGAGAACAGTGGGGCGCAGAAAGGAAGAGCGGGGGGAAGACGAAACAGGGAGAGTGCGCATGCAGTATTCAGTGCAGGCCCAGTAGGCGGGCCACATCGTTGTAGAGAGCGAGGGACGTCATCATGAGCATGATGGCCACTCCACCGCGCTGCAGCCGCTCGAGCCACGCATCCGAGAGAGGCTGCCCTGTCACCGCTTCAAAAAGATAATACATCAGGTGTCCGCCATCCAGCACCGGGAGCGGCAGCAGGTTGAGCACTCCCAAACTGACACTCACGACGGCGAGAAACCCCAGGTAATACGCCAGCCCCAGACGCACCGATTGCCCCGCGTAGTCGGCGATGGTGAGCGGGCCGCTTAGGTTCTTCAAAGAGGCCTGGCCGATCAGCATGCGACCCAGCATGCGCAGCGTCAGGCTCGACACATCCCATGTGCGCGACACAGCTTGCGACAAGCCTTCCAGCGGACCATACGAAACAGTCACCATCTCGATCGGCTTGCCGAGGCTGGCTTCGATGCGACCAATGCGTTTCTCACCGTCCATGACCACCGCCGGTTGCACGTCGATGTCCAGCACACGGCCTGCGCGCTGAACCTGCCAGTGCAGCGGACCGGTGGCGCTGCGGTTGACGCTGTTGCGGATCAGATCGAAGAGCTGGTCGATGCTTCGCACCGCGGCGCCGTCGATGCTGAGCACCAAATCGCCTTCCTTCAGTCCAGCCTTGGCACCCGCGCCATCGGGCTTGAGGAAACCCAATACCGGCTCGTCGCCACGGTAGGGTGCTCCGAGGCCGATGCTCTGCATCAGCTTGGCGTCAACGTCCTTGGCGTCCAGGCTGTCGAGTTCCATCTCGACGACGTGCTGCCCCCGCCCTTCTCCGTCGCTCACCATCAACTGCAACCGTTGCCCGCGCAACACCGACTGAGTCACTTGCCAGCGCAAGTCGGTCAGCGAGCGAACGTCTTCCCATTGCGAGCCATCGTATGAATACGCGCGCACCCAGTCACCCGAGCGCAATCCGGCGCGGTCCGCCAAGCTGGCAGCCACCGGAGCACCGAGCCGGGCTTTGGGTTCGTCAACACCGATCCAGTGCTGTGCCGCGTAAAGCAGGACGGCGAGCAGCAGATTGGCAAGGGGCCCTGCCGCAACAACGGCCGTCCGCTGCCACAAGGGCTTGCGGTTGAACGCCAAACTCAGCTCATGGGGTTTGACGGGTCCTTCGCGCTCATCGAGCATGCGCACGTAGCCGCCCAAGGGCAGCGCAGAGATGACGAACTCGGTGCTGTTGGGGGTGGCTTGACGGCGCCAGATGACCTTGCCAAACCCCACGGAGAAGCGCAGCACCTTGACCCCGCACGCCACCGCCACGCGGTAGTGGCCGTACTCGTGGATCACGATCAGCACGCCGAGCGTGAGCACGAAGGCCAGGATGGTGATGATCATCGACGTAGCTCCGTCACAAGGCTTTGCGCCGTTTGCCGGGTCTGCGCGTCAAGAGCCAGCAAACCGTCCACGGAGCGGCAGGCGTCGGCTTCGGGGATGATGGCTTCGAGGCTTCGTGCATTGACACTGTGAATGTGATCGAAGCGGATGGTTCCGGCTAGAAACGCAGCCACCGCCACTTCGTTGGCTGCATTGAGCACCGCCGTACTGCCTTCAGGCCCGCGCAAGGTGTCCCAAGCGAGTTGCAAGCCGGGGTAGCGAACGAGGTCGGCGGGCTCGAATTGCAAGCTGGCCAGACGAGTGAAATCAAGGGCTCCAGCTCCCGACTCGATGCGCGCCGGAAACGACAGGCCGTACGCAATCGGCACGCGCATATCCGGCGTACCCAACTGCGCCAGCACCGAGTTGTCTTTACACACCACCATCGAGTGGATGATGCTTTGCGGGTGGAGGACCACTCGTATTTGCTCGGGCGCAAGGTCGAACAACCAACGCGCCTCGATGACTTCGAGCGCCTTGTTCATCATTGTGGCCGAGTCAACCGAAATCTTGCGGCCCATCACCCAGTTGGGATGCGCACAGGCTTCGTCTGGCGTGACGCTGCTCAGGCTCGCCGGGTCACGCTGACGGAAGGGCCCGCCGGAGGCCGTCAACACGATGTGGTCGATGCGGTCGTGCCAGGTGCTCCGGTCTTCGGGCAGGCACTGAAAGATCGCCGAGTGCTCGCTGTCAATCGGCAGCAGCGTGGCGCCGCCCTCGCGCACCGCCTGCATGAAGAGTGCCCCCCCCACAACCAGCGCTTCCTTGTTAGCCAGCAGCAGGCGCTTGCCTGCCCGAGCGGCTGCCATGCAGGGCTCAAGGCCAGCAGCACCGACGATGGAGGCCATCACCGCGTCCACCTCGGGGTGCGATGCGACAAGCGACAGCGCCTCAGCCCCCTCCAACACCTCGGTACGCAATCCAGCGGCACGGAGACCCTCGCGCAGCAGCTTGGCCTGTGCTGCTTGCGGCATCACGGCAAACCGCGGCTGCCATTCGATGCATTGCGTGAGCAAGGTGTCCACCCGGCTGTGCGCGCTCAGCGCGAACACTTCGTAGCGACCGCGATGGCGCGATATCACATCAAGCGTATTCGCACCCACGCTGCCGGTGGACCCGAGGATGCAGACACGCTGCCTGGCCAAAGACAAATCTGTCATGAAGGTGTCAGAACGTGCAGAGCGCCATCGCTATCGGAAAGACCGGCAACAGTGCGTCCACCCGGTCGAGCACACCGCCGTGACCGGGCAACAGCCCGCTGCTGTCCTTGGCGCCGGCGCTGCGCTTCACCAGCGACTCCACCAGATCGCCCACCACGCTCATTGCACTGAGGAAAACGAGTGTCAGCACAAGGCCCGCAACGCCGAGCCGATTCAGCAGCACGGAGAACAGGCTCAGGGAATCCAGACCCGCCCCTTGCCAATGACGATCGGCCTGTATCCAAGCCAGTGCCAGCAGTTGCACGCCGACCATGCCGCTCCACACGCCTTCCCAGCTTTTGCCGGGGCTGATGGCAAGAGCCAGCTTGCGGCGGCCAAAGGCTCTGCCGCCGAAGTAGGCGGCGATGTCGGCCGCCCACACCAGACAGAAGATCGAGAGGATGAAATTGATGCCGGTGGCCTTGGCACTGGACAAGGCCAGCCAGGCGGTCCATATCGCTGCCAAACCCAACACCCACCGTGCTGCGCCCGGCACGGTGTGCCATGCGCCCGGGCCCACTTTCAATGCGAGGGCGCCACCCAAGACCCAGACACCGAACGCCAGCCACCATGCCAGGCTCGGTCCGACGCGAACCCAGCCCGCCCACAAGGCGAGCCCGCAGGCTGCAGCCATGGCAACGCTCATGATCACGGCCGCAGTAGGTGAAGCTGAGTTGAGCCGAGCCCACTCCCACGCCGCTGCACCGGCCATCAAGAGCATCAGGATCGCAAACGGCCAGGGCGTGGATACGAAAAGCGCTGGCAGCAATACGGCCAATAGCACCAGAGCCGTCGCGATACGCTGCTTCAGCATCGTCAGGCCTTGGCGTTGGCCGTGGGGTCGACAGGCCGGACCAAACCGAAGCGGCGTTCGCGTCGAGCGTAGTCAGCCAAGGCCGCGTCGAGCTCGGCCTCGCCGAAGTCGGGCCAAAGGCAATCGCTGAAGTACAGCTCCGAATAGGCCGCCTGCCAGAGCAGGAAGTTGCTGATGCGCACTTCACCACCTGTGCGAATGAACAGGTCCGGATCCGGCGCGAAGCTCATGGCCATGAAGCGGCTGAGGGTGGCTTCATCAAGCTGCGAAGCCGACACGCCCGCCTCGATGGCTTGGCGGCTGGCCTGCACGATGTCCCACCGGCCGCCGTAGTCAAACGCCACCGACAGCGTGATGCGGCCATTGCCCGCCGTGGCCTTCTCCGCACCTTCCAGCGCGCCCCGCACCTTGTCGGACACATGCGAACGATCGCCAACAAACAGAATTCGAACGCCTTCTTCAGAGAGCTTGTCCTGGTACCTCGACAAACCCACCAGAACCAGATTCATCAGCGCCGACACTTCTTCGGTCGGGCGTTTCCAGTTTTCTGAAGAGAACGCGAAGACCGTGAGGTATTCGACGCCGCGATCCGCGCAGGCGCGGACCACACCTACTAGCGCGTCCATCCCGTGCTTGTGGCCAATGACACGCGGCATGAAGCGCTTCTTGGCCCAACGGCCATTGCCATCCATGACGATGGCAATATGGCGTGGAACCTGAGAATTCGATGCCACGGCGAGAGTCAGTTGGGAGTTAGCAAACGGAATACGCAAAGCCGTCTCAGACGGCCATGATCTCCGCTTCCTTGGCGGAAATCAGGCGGTCGATCTCAGCAATCACTCGGTCGGTGAGCTTCTGCACTTCGTCGAGCGAACGACGCTCGTCGTCTTCGGTGATTTCCTTGTCCTTCAACAGCTTCTTGGCCTGGTCGTTACCGTCGCGGCGCAAGTTGCGCACAGCGATCTTCGCGTCTTCGCCCGCGCTGCGGACGATCTTGGTCAGTTCACGCCGGCGCTCTTCGGTCAAGGCGGGCATCGGCACGCGCAGCAGGTCGCCTTGCGCGGCCGGGTTCAGGCCAAGGTCAGACTCCCGAATGGCCTTCTCTATCTTCGGGCCCATGCCTTTTTCCCAGGGCTGGACGCTGATGGTGCGCGCGTCGAGCAAGGTCACGTTGGCCACCTGGCTGATGGGCACCATCGAACCGTAGTAATCCACTTGCACCTGATCGAGGATGCCGGGGTGCGCGCGACCGGTGCGGATCTTCTGCAGTTCGCCTTTGAAGGCTTCGATCGACTTGGCCATTTTCTGTTCGGCCGTGTTGCGGATGTCTGCAATGCTCATGTTGCTACTCCTGAGATCAAACGTGAACGAGCGTACCCTCGTCCTCGCCCATCACCACGCGTTTCAGCGCACCGGCCTTGAAGATGCTGAACACCTTGATCGGCAGCTTTTGGTCGCGGCACAGTGCGAACGCGGTCGCGTCCAGCACCTGCAGGTTGCGCGTGATGGCTTCGTCGAAACTGACCCGCGTATAGCGCGTGGCGCTCGGGTCCTTCTTGGGGTCGGCAGTGTAAACACCGTCAACCTTGGTGGCCTTGAGAACGACTTCGGCGCCGATCTCGGCACCCCGCAGCGCGGCGGCCGTGTCGGTCGTGAAGAACGGGTTCCCCGTGCCCGCAGCGAACACCACGACCTTGCCCTCTTCGAGGTATTGCAAGGCCTTGGGCCGCACGTAGGGCTCGACCACCTGTTCGATGCCGATGGCAGACATCACACGTGCCGTCATGCCTTCCTGGCGCATCGTGTCGGCCAGCGCCAGCGCGTTCATCACAGT
>Ga0307515_10018154_pt1 | contig 12761 bp, 14 predicted proteins | sample 17_EM_MG_FD_194513 | JGI IMG/M metagenome (GOLD analysis project Ga0307515, IMG submission 194513) | Populus trichocarpa ectomycorrhiza microbial communities from riparian zone in the Pacific Northwest, United States - 17_EM | ecosystem: Host-associated > Plants > Roots > Unclassified | place... | reverse complement strand
AACCAGATCGCCACATTGCTGACCCATCCGAGCAGGAAGGCAAGGCCGGTTAGGACGAGGAAGATACCCATAGCTTTTTCGACCGTGCCGAGATGGCGGCGGAAGCGCGAGAGAAAGCGCATGAAGGCGCCGGAAAAACCGGCGGCGATCCAGAAGGGAATGGCAAGGCCGAGCGAATAGATGGCGAGCAGCCCGGCGCCGGAGCCGACCGTCTCGCGCGAGGCGGCAACGCCGAGAATCGCGCCGAGCACAGGCCCGATGCAGGGCGTCCAGCCGAAGGCGAAGGCAAGGCCCATGATATAGGCGCCCGTCAGCGTCGCCGGCTTGCCGCCGCCCTGGAAACGCGCCTCGCGGGCGAGCAGGCCGATTCGGAAGAGGCCGAGGAAATTCAGCCCCATGACGATGATGATCAGTCCGCCGATCTTCGACAGCAGGTCGAGATGCTGGCGAAGCGCCATGCCGATGCTGGAAGCGCCGGCACCGAGCGCCACGAAGACGGTCGCGAAGCCGAGTGTGAACAGAAGCGCGGAAAACAGCACGCTGCGTCTGACATCAGGCGCGACCATAACCGCGCCGCCGCGGAACTGCTCGACGGATATGCCGGCCATATAGCAGAGATAGGGCGGGACGAGGGGAAGCACGCAGGGCGACAGAAAGGAAAGCGCCCCGGCAATCAGCGCGCTCCAAAGGGAAATATCGGCAATCGACACGCATTCTCTCCGGCTGCAATCTGCGTGATCTTCCTAGCTTTGCAGGCCTGCGATTGCCAATCACCTTTTTGCGTGCGCAAGAGGGATTGTGGATTTAGCGTTGTTCTGTTGAAGCAAATGGTGAGAGCGTCGGGGTTCGAACCCGAGACCTACTGATTAAAAGTCAGTTGCTCTACCAGCTGAGCTACGCTCTCCCTCTCCGCGGGTGTGACGCACCCCGGCTGGAAGTGGGCGGAACATAGGCAGGCGACCCATTGCGGTCAACCGAAAAATTTGTCTTTTGTCGGCGTTCGGCACATTTCTTGCCAAGCGCAAGGTAGCCATAGTGCGGGCACCATCTGCTTGCCGCCTGCTCCGCGCATCATGCGCCCAAAACAATGGCGGCCAGTCGTGCCCTTCAATAGCTGCAGGAGCGAGCATTGCTCGGCCGGAATCCACCAGCGCATGCCGGGTTTATCGAGCTGTCGTGTTGATATTGAAAGTCCTGATCGTTGTGTCTTGCAGGCGATGTGCAGGAAGAAGTGATCGTGGACGCACCGAGCAGTGCTCCGGCGGCTACCAATGTGAGAAATCGGTTCATCTGAACTTCTCCTTGCGAGGTTGGTCCTTGTCGCAATCTACCATGCCATCGCAAGCCTATACGAAAACCTGTGGCAGGCTTGATCACGCTCACTTGATCGCGACTTGTATGATTGTGCAATCAATCTCAGTTTGTGAAACGGCCGAACCTCAACCGATGATTAAATTCGCTTCGGGATAATCTAATTGGGCTATTCTTCCGTTATGGAAGTGGTCCGATAGTGATTTTAGTCGAATGAAACTAATCGTGTATTGAACAGGTCGAGGTTTATCAGTAAATTTACACCATAAAAAGTAATATAAATGGGAGGATACTATGTCTGAAGCTCGGTTTTCCCCGGTTTTGCTTTACCGCAAACATTTCATCGTTGAAATCACATGTCTCGATGAAATCTTTGATTTTCTGGACGAGTGGCCGGAGGACAAACGAGGCTTGGCATATGACACGCTGTTGAAGGCATGCAGAGACGCGGACAATGGCCGTTTCCCGCTGAGCGCCGCGCGCGAGAATTTTCGGCGCTTCTTGAATATGTCGGGCGTCCTTGTAAAGGCCGAGGGTGGCCCCAAATTCGCGCCACCGGTTAGCGAGCGAAATATCGGCAATGCCTAGTCAGGTATAGGTTTGGCTAGGAGCCATCCGAGCGTTGAGCCTCGACTAATCCTAGTCGAGGCAGGCATTGGCCCAGTCACATTGGAAGACCAGCACCGGCTTCGAAAATCCCTTGAACTGTCGGCGGGTCGCCTGAGCGAAGAGATCGGCGGCGCCGTATTCCCGAAAAATGTTCTCCGACACAAGGATCTGATCACTGGCGGCTGACGCGCATAGTCGCGCGGCAAGCTGTACCGTAGAACCGAAGAGGTCGTTACTGTCCTCGATCGGCTCGCCGCAGTCAATTCCAATGCGGATATGGATGGGCTCGGTGTTTCCGTTGTTGTAGCGGTTGAATTCCCGCTGAATGGTCATCGCGCAATCGACGGCTGCAGTTGTCGCGGCGAACGCCGCCATGATGCCGTCGCCGGTGTGCTTCACTTCGCGTCCTGAAGCTTGGTTGAGACATCTGCGCACCAAAGCGTCATGAGCCCTGACCAGTTCAGTCGCCACACGGTCGCCGAGGCGCGATGTCATTTCAGTCGATCCAACGATGTCGGTAAACAGGATTGCCCGGTGACCGGCATCCACGTCACCGGATGATTGGCCAGGCGCCGGATCAGGGTCGTGTATTCGGCCAAGAAACGCCTCGACCGCCGACAAGGCGACCTCGACGACCTCGTTGGCGACGAAGCCGTGGGCCTCGCGATGCACACATTGCGCAGTTTCGATATCAGGCGCATCCACGAGGCAAAACGCGGTCCCACGCCGCTGGTCAAACCAGTAGGTCAGGAACTTGACACCGTACTTGTCCTGAATGTCGAGATCCTTGCTATGCGCCTGGGCAACGTCGTCGGCCGAAGTTCCCGTCAGATAGTGCCGGTCCATGAAGATAGGCATCGCGTGCTCCTCCCCCGATCCGCCGCGTGCAGGAAGCTATTCTACGACTTGGATGCGGCTTCGTCCACTTCCGGGACAGTCGGTAAATGATCATTGACACTCGTGACGATACCTTCAGTGAAGCAATGGCTTTGAGGAAGTCTGAGAGAAATTCTTCATCTCTGCACTTGAAGGTCCATTGCAAGCATGTAGCGTGAGACGGATTCGATACACGCTTCCGCGGCAGTGCGCGCGGCCCCGTCAACGGCACGCAAATTGCATCTTATCCTTTGAGCTCACGGAAATTCGGGAAAACTGTAGCAAAGTGGGACAGACAGCAAACTTTCGGCCGGTTGGCTTGGCCTCTGTGGGGCTTGGTCATTATGTCGTCATTAACTCTGTATGGGATGCTGCACGCACGCTCCTGCACGATTGGCCCGTCGATGACGGCGAAGAGTATTTCGAGGCCGTAAAGTCGTGCCTTGATGCGATTATCGGCGATCTCCCGCCGGAGAACGTGCGGACGGTATTCATCAGGGCCGCGCATGAGGCCGGCATCGCCGTTATAGAAGCCGCGCCGGACTGAATTTCAGCCGGCCGTTCAATATCGCAGCCCGGCCGATGCGCCGGAACCCATGAACACAAGATCGTCCCAGAGCTTGACTTCTCCAGCCAATATCATAATTTGGAACAAAGCATGAACATTGGAGATGATCATGACACATACGGAACAAGTGATCGCCAACGCCCTGGCCCTTGTCGAAGCATCCCGCGCCGCGCGCGAGCGGGATCAGCTGCGCCGGGCTGCCTGGCAGCGTAAAGTCGAACTCAGCCGGCCGCTGCCGCCATTGCCGCGTCCGGTTCAATTGCCGTTGGCGCTGAACTGATGCAGACGGTAAAGGCCTCGGAGCCTGATCAGGCGTGGGAAGTCGAAGCCGTGCTTGCCTGGCATGATGACAATGCCAAGGCTGCAATACGTTCACTGCTCGACGACTGTAAGCATCTGCGCCAACAGCTGGCGCTGGCGGAAAGCGCGATGAGCCGCGGGATGACGCGCGGATGGGCGCCGCGATACGAGCGCGACGTTCTCTGAAATCTCGGCCACGAAACCGCTGTTCGCATGGCTTTGCCCTTGTTATGCAATCAGATGATCGCCGACGCGTTCTGGTTCAAATAGGGAATGCCGATGAAGAAGATTTTCAATCCGCCATCCGTTCGCCGCCCGTTCGGAAATTACAATCACGGACTGCTGGTGCCGCCGGGCGCCTCGCTGCTGGTCACGTCAGGCCAACTCGGCATCGGCCTCGACGACAAGGTGCCGGAAGATATCGGCGCCCAGGCGGAGCTTTGCTTCGAAGCGATCAACTCTATCCTCGCCGAGGCGGAGATGAGCTTTGCCGACGTCATCCGCATTTCCGGCTTCGTGACCAGGCGCGAGGATTTTCCCGCCTATATGGCCGTGCGCGATCGCTATATCCACGATCCCAAGCCGGTCTCGACGCTGATCATCGTCGGCGGCTTCACCCGGCCTGAATTCCTCGTCGAAGTCGAGGTCACGGCCGCCAGGGTCTTCTGATCCGATTCGACGCGGCGCGCTTCAGAACCGCTCCATCGCCGTCTTCACCTTCTCCAGAAACCGTGCCCGCGTGTCCGGCGTGCAATTGTTCATGTCGTAATGGGCAAGGAAGGTGACGGGCCGCAGCGGGTTGATCTGCGCCCTGAGCACGCGCTTGACGATCTTCTTCGGCGGATTGCCGGCGACGAAGGCGCGGAACGGCGTCGCGCCATAGGTCAGCACGGCGGCGAGCTTTTTAATGTGGCGCAACCGCGATTCCACCTTGCCGTCAACAAGTTCGAAGGAGACGCCGGGCAGCCAGACGCGGTCGAAATAGCCCTTGAGGATCGCCGGGAAACCGAAATTCCACACCGGCGTGACCAGAACCAGCCCCTCGGCCTGCTTCAGCCGCTCGACATAGGGTATCACAAGAGCGGTATTGCCGGGATAGTCGTGATAGGCGAGGCGGTCATGCCGAGAGAGAACGGGATCGAAATTCTCGGCATAGAGGTCGCAGGCATCCACCTCGTGCCCGGCCTTCTGAAGGCTTTCCAGCGTCTGTCTGTAGAGCGCCTTGCCGTAGCTTTCCTCGACCGGATGCGAGTGAAGGACGAGGACCCTCATGAGACCTCCATGACGCTCGCAAGACCGGGGAAGAGATAGTTCTTGCCGGCATCGAAATCGAAATCGGGGTTTTCCCAGGCAATCATCTTGCCGGGGTTGAGCAGCCCCTTCGGGTCGGTCTCGTGCTTGAAGGCGAGCTGCACCTTGTCGGTGCGCTTCATGCCGCCTTCCTCCAGCGTATAGCGATGCGGATTGAAGATCGGGCAGCCGTGATCCTGGTGAATCCTGATGATCTCTTCGAGGCGCTCCTCGGTCGTATAGCGCACCAGCGGTAGGCCGGAGCACTGGATCTGCCCGTCGAACTTCATGAATTCCAGGTGGCCCGGCACTTCGTCTCCGAAGATCTCCACCATCTTGGCGACCTTGGCGACATGATCCGGCCCCGGATACTGCACCTGCAGATAGGTGAAGCCGGGATCGACCTTCAATGCGCGCAGCGTCGTATGGTTCCAGGCAAGCTCATAGGCATGCGGAATGCCCTTCATGCTTTCGACTTTGTCGGAGCGGAAGATGACTTCACCCTTCTGGGCGGCGGTGAAGGCAAGAAAAGCATCCATCGAATGCGGCGCGATCATCAACACCACCACCGACTGACCCTTGCGGATATAGGGCTTGTGGCGGGTGAAATAGTCGTGCGGGATCGGTGCCGCGATCGGCGCGATCTCCTTGAGAAGGATGCCGTTGCACTTGGCGAGCGCATCCGAGAAGCGCACCGAGGCCATGAAGTCGTCATAACCGACGAGCACATCGACCCAGTCATAGGCGGGTGCCAGCGGCATTTCGATTTCGGTAATGATGCCGTTGGTGCCGTAGGCATGGCTGACCTTCTGCAGGTCCCAGCCGGTGAGATCGAGCGCGCGCGGCTCGGCCTCCATGGTAACGACGCGCAGCCGCAGGATATTGCCGATATCCCGCAGGCCGCCCCAGGTGATCGAGCCGACGCCGCCAGAGCCGCCGGCGATGAAGCCGCCGACGGTCGCCGTCTGCGCCGTCGAGGGGTGGAAGCGCAGTTCCTGGCCGGAATGCGCCTTGGTCTGTTTGTCGAGCTGGGCAAGCACGATGCCCGGTTCGCAGATCACCCGGCCGGGATGGATTTCCTTGATCTTGTCCATGGCGACAAGGTTGAGCACGATGCCGCCGGAAAGCGGCATGGCCTGGCCGTAATTGCCGGTGCCGGCGCCGCGCGGCGTCACCGGCACGCCGTGGGCGAAGGCGACCTTCAGCGTCCTTACCACCTCTTCCTCGTTTTTCGGCGTGACGACGAGATCGGCCGTCACATTGTCCAGCTGGGCTTTCAGGATCGGCGAATACCAGTAGAAATCCCGGCTCTTCTGGCGCACCAGCGCAGGATTGTCCTCGATGGCGATGCCTTCGAGTTCCTTCTTGATCGTCTGATAATCCGGCATGTCAGGCTCCAACGACGCTATCGAGTTCACGGTAGTCCGGCAGGCTGCGGTCGATCACCTTGCCGCGGCGAAGCACGACGCGGTCGGACTGCGGACGGGAAAGAAATTCGCTCCAGCGCCTTGCGCTGAAGAGCACGAGATCGGCCGTGGCACCGACGGCGATGCGCCCCATGTCAGGCCGGCCGAGGATATCGGCGGGCGAGGTGGTGATAACGCGCGCCGCCGTATCCAGCGGATGGTCGAGATGCAGGATGCGGACCGCCTCGCGGAACACCTCGACGGGGTCGAGATCGCCATAGGCATAGAAGGGATCGCGCGTATTGTCGGAGGCAACAGCGGTCGCAACGCCGGCCGCCGCCAGCTCCTTGAACAGGGTGACGCCGCGCCAGCGCGGGGTGCGGCCGTGATAGCGGTCCTGCAGATACATGTTGCACATCGGCAGCGAGACGATGGAGATACCGGCCTTTGCGACGAGTTCGACCGTGTGCTTTGCCGTCTCCTCGTCCTGCCGGGCAAGCGAGCAGCAATGGCCTGCCGTGACCTTGCCGTCGAACCGGTTGCGCAGCACGGCTTCCGCGATTGCCTTCAGCGTCTGCGCACCCGGATCGTCGGTCTCGTCGACATGGAGATCGACGTCGAGACCATTGTCGGCCGCAGCCTTGAAAAGCGTGTCGAGCTGGCTGTCGAGATCCGGATTCATCCGGGTGACGCCGCCCATCAGCCCGCCTTTTTCGCGGACGACGGCGACCAGATCGGCGAAATAGGCAGCGTCCACCATATTGTCCATTGGGAAGAGCGCCACCGCCTGCAAAGCGATCCTGTCCTTCCAGACCTCGCGCAGTTCGGCGAAGACCTCGAAGGAAATGCGGTGTTGTGGGGCCAGCGAATCCAGATGCGTGCGGATCAGGCTGGCACCGTGCGCATAGGCCGAACGCAGCGAGAATTCCATGCGTTTCCTGACATCGGCCGCCGACCAGTGGGCTTCGCGGTCGATGCGCACCGCTTCCAGCGCGCCCATGAAAGTGCCGCCGGCATTGGCGTTGCGCGGCCAGATATGACCCTTGTCGAGATGGGTGTGCATGTCGGTGAAGCACGGCCAGACCATGCCGTCCTTCAGGTCGGACCTGGCGAATTCCACGGGCGCTTCGCCCGGCGGAAGCAGCGCCGAGATGATGCCATCGGTGATGACGATATCGGCCTTGACGAGCCCCTCGACGGCGGGCGCGTCAAATCCGACGACGGCAACGGCGGGCAGCGTCACATTGCTCAGCACGAAGCGGCCGGCATTGGGCGGGGAGATGAAGGAATAGGTCATCAGTTTTCCCGTTTCAGGCTGCTCTCGTGCCAGCGGTGCAGGCTGAGCCACGATATGAAGGAGGTGAGCGCGAAGATCGCCACACCGAGCAGGGAGAGCATCAGCAAGGCTGCGAAGAGACGCGGAATGTTGAGCCGGTACTGAGCCTCGAGAAGCCGGAAGGCAAGGCCGGAGCCCGCGCCTGCCGAGCCTGCTGCAAATTCCGCGACGACGGCGGCAATCAGCGCAAGGCCGCCGCCGATCCTCAGGCCGGTCATGAAATAGGGTTGGGCGGCGGGCAGTTTGAGAAAGAGCAGCGTCTGCCAGCGCGAGGCGCCATAGAGCTCGAAGAGGTTGATCAGGTTGTGATCGACGCTTTTCAGCCCCTGGACCATATTCGAAAGGATCGGGAAAAATGCGACGAGGAAGGCGCAGATCAAGAGCGCCACTTGCGTCGACGGCGCATAAATCAGGATCAGCGGCGAGATGGCGACGATCGGCGTTACCTGCAAGATGACGGCGAGGGGATAGAAGGCAAGCTCGATCCAGCGCGACTGCACGAGGAAGATCGCAAAACCGACACCGCCGACAAGCGCCAGCATCAGCGACATGAAGGTGATCTTGGTAGTGACCCAGAGGGCAGGGGCGAGCGTTCCCCAATCCGTCACGAAGGCATTCGCCACGGCGGCCGGGCCGGGCAGGATATAGGGAGGCACGCCCGACAGTTTCACATAGGCGTACCAGATCAGTATCAACAGCGCGATGACGAGGAAGGGAATGGCGATGCGCAATGCGAGATCGCGGCGCCTGGCGCTAGCGGCACTCTGAAGGAGAGGCGGGCGCGTGTCGGTTTCGTCACTCATCAATGATCCCCTGCCGAATTGATCGCCCCGATCAGCGAATGCGACACCGTTTCGCAGGCCTTGCGGTATTCTTCCGAGGTGCGGTAGTGCGCGTCGCGTTCGAGACTGGTGGTCAGAGGAACGTCGGCATGCACGCGGCCGGGCCTTGCCTTCATCACGACGATGCGGTTCGAGAGATAGGCGGACTCGAAGACCGAATGGGTGACGAAGATGACGGTAATGCCTGTCGTCTTCCAGAGCCGCAGCACATCGTCGTTCAGCCTCTGCCGGGTGATTTCGTCGAGTGCGGCGAAGGGCTCGTCCATCAGCAGCAGCTTCGGCTTCGTCACCAGCGCGCGGGCGATCGAGACGCGCATCTTCATGCCGCCGGAGAGTTCGCGCGGATAGGCCTTGGCGAAATCCTGAAGGCCGACGGTGGTCAGCACCTCCATGATCTGATCATGCGCGGCAGCCTTCGAAACGCGTCTCAGCCTCAGCGGCAGGTGGACATTGTCGAACACGTTCTTCCAGGGCATCAGCGTCGGCTCCTGGAAGACGAAGCCGATATCGCCCTCCGGCAGGCCTCTGGAGTTGATCCGCGAACTCGGCCAGTCGATCGTGCCCGAGGTGACGTCGCCGAGACCCGCAATGATGCGCAGCGCCGTCGACTTGCCGCAGCCGGAAGGGCCAAGCAGGCTGACGAATTCACCGCTTTCGACGGTGAGCGACATGTTCGACAGGGCGACGGTGCCGCTGGAAAAGACCTTCGAGACGGACTGCATGATAACAAGCGGCCGCTTGCGCGTCTCTTTCGGGGATACCGCCTGGGCTTCTGCTGGGGCCATTGCTGTCTCGTTCATGCGGGAGGATGCGGCCCGCCACGTCCTCGGTGGCGGACCATCAGCGGGCTTATTTCTTCAGGGCCATGCCGGTGCTCTTACAGACGAATTTCGTCGTGAAGGCCTTGGTATAATCCGTCTCCGGCTTGAACACCTTGATCGCCACCATCTCGTTGAAGAAGGTCTTGTAATGCGCATCGGTGATGCAGCCGATACCCTTGTCGAGGCTGTCGCCGGATTCGATGATGCCGTATTCCTTCATCTTGGCGATGGAATAGGCGATCTGGCCATCCGTCATTTCAGGATTGTCCTTCTTGATCAGTTCGTTCGCCTTGCTGTTGTCGCCGTAGAGATAGTTATACCAGCCTTCGATCGAGGCATCGACGAAACGCTGGACGACATCCGGCTTGCTGTCGACCATCGTCTGCGTGGTGGTGATCATCGTCGAATAGGGCGAATAGCCGTTATCGGCGAGCAGGAAAACCTTCGGTTCGAAACCGGCCTGCTTCTGGATCTCATAGGGCTCGGAGGTGAGATAGCCCTGCTGCGCCGACTCCTTGTCGGCAAGGAACGGCGCTGCGCTGAAATTGTAGGGCTTGTACTGCTCGTCCTTGAAGCCCTTGAAGTTGGCCTTCATCCATTCGAAATAGGTGAGGTAGCCATCCTTGCTGAGAAACAGCGTCTTCAACTTGGCGAGGTCCTCGAATTTCTCGATGCCGGTATCCGGATGGGCGATCAGCACCTGCGGATCCTTCTGGAAGATCGCCGCGACGTCGACCAGCGGAATGCCCTGCTCGACGGCCGAGATTTCGCCCTGCGGCCCGCCCATGTAGAAATCGATCTTGCCTGATATCAACAACGCGCTGTTGGCCGCGTTCGGGCCGCCCTGGACGATGGTGACGTCGAGGCCGTGTTTCGCATAGGTGCCGTCGGCGACTGCCTGGTAGAAACCGCCATGCTCGGCCTGCGCCAGCCAGTTCGTGCCGTAGCTTACCTTGTCCGCCGCATGGGCCGAGACGGCAGCGGCAGCCAAGCCGCCTAGGCCGATGAGCGCGGAAAAGACCGTATTCTTCAGTACATTGGGCATGATCAGCGTTCCCCTTCTGAGTTCGCAACGCCTGTGGCGACGTCGGATTTTCTTCATTGGAGCGATTGCTTTGCTCTTTGAAAAGCATCAAATTTCGTGCGCAATGATGCCTTTTTGGCATCTCATTCGAAGCCTGTGCCTAATTTGTGCTGTGTGCTTTAATTTTATGCAACGAGGTTGCGATGCTGCACTCCAGAAAGCTTCTCTACATCGATGAGATCGCGCGCTCGGGTTCGATCCGCAAGGCGGCGGCGCGGTTGAACGTCGCCTCGTCGGCGATCAACCGGCAGATTCTGGCGCTGGAGGAGGAGATGGGCGCGCCGCTCTTCGAGCGCCTGCCGCGCGGCCTGCGCCTGACGGCGGCAGGCGAACTCTGCATCGAACATATTCGCGAGGTGCTGAAAAATTACGAGCGGTTGGAGGGGCGCATCCGTAGCCTCAAGATGCAGCAGGCGGGCAAGATCCGCCTGGTCACCACGGTCGGCCTTGCCGCGGGTCCGTTAGCGGAGATCATTGCCCGCTTTCAGTCGGAGCATCCGCGCGTCTTCTTGCAGGTGCGCAACGATGCCGGCACGACAACGGTCAATCCGGTGCTGTCGGGCGAGGTGGATATCGGCCTCGGCTTCAATATCCCGGCAACGCCCGGCATCCGTGCGCTCGGCAATTTCGACATCCCGATCGGCGTGGTGCTGCCGCCCGGCCATCACCTGATCGGCCCGGGTCCGATCAACCTTGCCGATATCGTCCAGGAACGCCTGGTGCTGGCCCAGCAGGGCACCAGTCTGCGCGAGGTGATCAACCTGGCGCTGGCGCGCCTCGACGTGCATGTCGAGCCGGTGCTTGAGACCAACGCGTCGGAGATGCTGAAGAAGCTGGTCAAGTCAGGGGCGGGGCTGACCATGCTGAACCCGCTCGACGTCATCACCGAATGCCGGCAGGGCGAGCTGGTCTTCCGGCCGATCGCCGAGCCGCATGCGCGCCACCAGCCGATGAAGCTTTTCGCCCGCGCCAGAGCCCCGCTCGATTCCGCCACCAGCCTGTTCGTCGAATATCTCCTGGCCGAACTTGCCGGCCTCGTGCAGGAACTGCAGGCCAAAGGCCATATCGCGATGGACAAACCCGTCGCGGTTTGAGCCCTGTTTCCGGCAGCGTCTTACTTCGAATAGAGGTTGGAAAGCGGATAGCTTTTCAGGTCGTAAAGCAGCTCGATGAAGCCCTTGACCTGATGGCGGCAGATTGCTTCGCCCTTTTCGACTGTGCCCAGTGAAGCATCCCCGACGACGCCGTTCGGGTTGAGGTCGTGGGCGATCCAGGCAAGCGAATGCGGCGGCAGCGGCTGGATATATTTGGATTGCTCGCGCATCCACTCGGCCTTGGAGGCGAAATTCTCAGCCTTCTCCATCCGCACCAGATCGGGGCGGAAATAGAGCATCAGCGATGTCTCGACCTCGCCGCCATGGATGCCGTATTTCATCTCGTGCTCGCTGATTAAGCCCTCTGGATGGCCGAAGCGGCCCCATTGCGTCGAGACGACAGCCATCTGGTGGCGGACGCGCAGCTCGCGGGCGACGATGCTCATGATGTCGACATTGCCGCCATGCGAATTGACGATCACCATCTTGCGTATGCCGGCTTCGGCAACCTTGGCGCCGATCGCCGTCCAGACCGGGATCAGCAGTTCCGCGCTCAAGGAGAGCGTTCCCGGCCCATAGATATGTTCGTTAGCCTTGCCGATCTCCTGCGTCGGCAAGACCAAAGTATCGAGGTCGCCGGGCCTCTGCTTTCGCAGCTCGGCCAGCATGCCGTTGCCGATCGCGACGTCGGTCGCAATCGGCAGGTGCGGACCGTGCTGCTCGGTCGAGGCGATCGGAAGGATGGCGATGGTGGTATCGGGCGAAAGTCCGGCGAAATCGTTGGTATTCAGTTCGTTCCAGTAGAATGGCATCGCCATCGCCGCACCTCTCATGACCTCTTGAGATAGTGAGTAGGGAATATCGCTGCACGCGAAAAGCATCAATTTGCGCCCGCACCGATGCCTTTTTGCGGGTGATGGATCGACTATGCCCGCAAAGAGCAGCCAGCCCATGCATCCCCCGACGTGAAGAGATACGCAAACAATTCAGCGGGGCCATTGCGCAGAAACTCCTGCAATGGTTTTGTAGCAACTCTGCAATTGCAACACTTCCCGGTGGATTCCCAATGCTCGATATTCTGTGGCGCGGTCTGGCGATCGGCGCCGGCGCAACCATCCTCATGGACATATGGGCGATCGTGCTCGCCCAGTTTTTCGGCCAGGCATGGCCCAATTGGGCGCCGGTCGGCCGCTGGTTCTGGCACCTGCGTCGCGGCAAGGTTTT
>Ga0307515_10018153_pt1 | contig 12761 bp, 17 predicted proteins | sample 17_EM_MG_FD_194513 | JGI IMG/M metagenome (GOLD analysis project Ga0307515, IMG submission 194513) | Populus trichocarpa ectomycorrhiza microbial communities from riparian zone in the Pacific Northwest, United States - 17_EM | ecosystem: Host-associated > Plants > Roots > Unclassified | place... | reverse complement strand
ACGAATGACGGTCACCTTTGAGAACGACAACAACGTTATAGTTTACGCACTAGAAAAGGTTATCTGTTACGCCAGAGATAATCACTACCTTTTCATAGCACAAAGTATTTGGTGGATAGCTTCCGTTATTGGACTTTCCAAGGGACTAGCTACGCATATCGATAACTTGAGAATTCGATTTGAGGCGAGCCAGTTAGTACTGGAAGAAGACCATCTATCTTCGAAGGAGAAACCGATCACCTTGTTGCCGAAAAGTCTTGAGACTGCGACCCAAGAGAGTTGTATCCATCCGGATAGAATACTTCAGGTTCATAGGGATAGCGAAGATTCAGAGGCTGAAAGTAGTCAGGCCCAGTTGGATCGAGCTACTACTGTTATTCAAAGCGCCAAGGAGTTTATTGAACTATCCCGGAAGGAAAGGAACGCTTTAAAGAAGAAACCTTGTGGGTTAATGAAAACAAGGTCAGGAAAGATTCCGGTGAAACCTTTAACCAAGAAACAGAGGAATAGGCTTCGGGCAATTCCTATAGCTACGTTTTCGGAATATCTGGAATCAAGGAATCGGAATTAGGGAGATTACGCGTAAGACGTAATATTGCCGATAGTATCTGAACGCCAGATTTATCAAGGAAGATCAAGGATTATAACACTGACTAAATAAGTTTTATGTATTGTCAGTTTTGTCTTACACCAAGATACGATCTAGTGTCTATTCGGTTGGTAGCCTCAGATTCGACATTATACATTTGTCCTTGTTGCGTATACGATCTTTACAGACTACCAGTACCCTTTGTCTGGGAATACGCTTAAGGAAATTAATAGGATCTACGGCCGTGTACCTCGTATCTACTTATAAGTATCTTCGGATATAATTAAGTATAGGTACTTAGGTGGGAGCACCCCCGTAACAATGAGCTGCGCCTGCACCTCAAAGTTTAGTGTCTGAAATATGACACTCTGTGTGTGCTGGCAGCCGCAGATTCAAACCATTCAGGAAGGAAGGAAATATGCTTGGAATGGAGCAAAATGAATCGTTCAAGGGTAATGTAAAGTGGGTATACACGGTTCAGAGGTGTGCCTGGAGTGGGATCATATGTTCATAATGGGTGGCGGCTTGTCAAAATTGCCCAGTGAATGGAATATGTGTGCAGTGTCAAATCTGAAACCATCAACCTCGACAGGAGAGTGGATTTGAGGTGTACCTAAACTACATTCTGGAGCGAGGAAATACTCGGCTGGATTCTTCGGGTAAGCCTGGAATCCGCAAGCCATGTCTCAGGATACAATACATCAACTCGATATCAATTAGACAGTCTGTCTATCCCTGGATGATTAGAGATATACTGTACTGGATCTGTCTCAGGAGAGTCGAGAAGTTGACAGCGATTGTCTTGTGCAATCAACTGGACATTATTCAACATTGTTGATTCAGTGAATATCTGGAATTCTTTTGTGACTCTAGTAACTGCTGCGCCTGAAATTGACAAGCATCCAATGATTGGAATCAAACTTGGAAGTTCAGGCAGACCTGAAAACACGGATCTCGTGTGCAGATTTCTGAATCACAATTCGACACAGACAATATTGAATGATGATGAGCAGTGAATGCAGCGTTGACAGATTGTCACAAGAGAATATACGGCACCACGAAATTTCACTTAGTCCACCATTAAACTAGCGCACCTGCTTTTCATCACATATTGGTTCATCCAAATGAGGTTATAATTCTGTTTACCAGATATCTGTTTACCATTGACATTATCTCATATTCATCACAATAATCATCTAACACGAGATGGAATCGAACTCTAACTAATACTCCTCAACTCCTCAATTGCGCCTGATTCTCCATACCATTTGCCTATTTTGCACCAGTTGGTGAGATTGTGTTGGTTGAATGTGTAAAGAGGCGTACCTCGATTTCACTGCCCAAATAATTATCGTTCATCATCACTATCTGACGGCACGAAGTCTCCAAGCTCCGTAAGCCACTTCAGATGGTCCTGATGACACTCCAGAATCAGGTATGTCATCATGGTCATGATGTTTGGTCGGTTCATCCGACCATGCAGGACTCACATTTGAGCCACTCCAGAAAGCCGGTGGACATCACTCCATCTGTTATCATAACCATTGGGTCCAGTGTTCAGTAGCCACGTGTGTGGAACTCTGTTTTGCCCCAGTCGGACAACCTGTGCAAATGCCTGCCACTGCTCATTCAATACCCAGAACTCCTGAGTTATCACCACATGGTTTGCTGCTGTTAGATTGAGGCCTGTCCCACCCACTTTGAGTGTAGTTACAAACACAGAGGGATTTGGCGAATGATGAAATTTGAGCTGCATATCTGTGCGCTCATCGTTGCCCAATTCTGTATGCATGTAGAAAATATCCAAATGATCCGCAGAAAACTGTGAGCCACCACTTCAAATAACGAACTACGCCTGGCAGAGGATAATATAGCATGGCCTTTTGAGGAGGAGGTGCACGAGGCAGGGTGATTTTATGACTTTCACTTTTGTGCAGGAACGCATCATGTGATGCTTCGTCTTCATCAGGTTCGGGATCCTCCGCGGATTTGTTGATAAGCATTGGCAGAACTGTCTCTGTCAGCCACAGGAAAATCGGAGAATCCACCCAAGTATCGAGTGGCCATTCATCATCTCATTGTCCAGAAACGTCATTCTGATCCTCGGTGTCTCCCAATACCAATGAGAAGGATGCCAGCCGCCATCTGTGTACCCTCCATGCTCCTGAAGCACCCCATGAAGTGAATCTCTCCACAAGGGTCTTTAGTTTAGCTTGCTTGTCCTCAGTGCATTCAAGATCAACACGGTGTGCATTCTCCTTTGGTATCCGAAGTAGTGGTTTCCCATTCGTGAGTTTCGATTCTGACCACCTCCGAATCATCCAGGGCTTTGCAATTTGGATCGTCCGGTGTACTGCATCCTGTTGAGCATCATGGTCTTCAGTCCGGATGGCATGCATCAAACTCTTCACCACGCAATACAGTGCATTGGGGCTGTGCTTTTCCATCACAGTATCATCCTCTGGAGCTTCAGGCGGACCTGAAAACAGCCACATCGTCTGATAACACTAGTCAGAGAGTGAATGGAATCCCGGCGTGGCTGTGACTTGAAGTTTGAATCCAATTCTCGCATTCGTTGCAATTCTCCCGCCCATGCTATTTTTTGTCTTGTACTGATGAGACTGATCAAATATCAGAACACTCGACAAACAGTGTGTGAGCCGGCCATTGCTTGATGGTTTCGCTCTGGAGGTGAAGGTATCATATGACACAAGGCGGATATTCCATCGGTTGTCCGGTTTGGCAATACTGGTGTCCAGGTCCTCATGGGTGAGATTTGCATTTTCGGCGTGCAACTAGTTGATGTGTTTGAAATCAGTTCCATGTGTCATCTCGTCGATGACAGTCTTGAAGGTCTCTGCCACCCCAAGCATTGTGACCTGCAACATTGGTACATGGGCCGAGATAAGTGCTGGATGCTCGTGAGGTGGTGTCGTCTGTATTAGTGTTAGCAACGGGTCTGGGTAACCCACCAGCCGTCTGGTTTTTGGCCAGCGGTTTGGTTAGGTTTGGTTCCAGAGCCGGCCAAAAACCTGACCGGCTTTGTCTTCGCGGGTTCGTTACCCGGACTGGACATAAACCAGCGCGTTGTCAGCTGGGTTGGAACCGGACCGCGGTTCCAGCTTGACGGTTCCTACTTCTCTGCCTCCGATTAAGTATTTGAGTTCTCATCGTATTGTGACATGATCAGTATGTAGATTGCGCTGTGCTGGCCGCTCTTTCCCCTCCCGCTGCCCGATTTGGGCTCCGACTGATATTTGTTGCGTGGCTGTGGAAAAAGGGCAAATGTTAAGCGAAAGTAGTGGGTTTTCGATAGCGACTCAACAAATATTGGTCGGATCACATATCTGAAATCGGGAGGGGAAAGAGCGCCTAGAACTGCACAATCTACGTACTGATGATGTCATGATACAATCAGAACTCAAATATTGAATTGGAGGCAAAGTTGTGATGTTGAAATGCCGGGAAAGTCATTGTGCACCAAAATCACCCACTCTTCAAGGGTATTCCTCCATAAAATGGACAGTGGCAACCCCATTACAACTTTCTCAGTCCCCTATTTGCAAAGCATTGCCACTGCAACTGGGGTGAAAGTCTTGCCAAGACCCATTTCATTCGCCACCAGTGCTCCTGGGATCTCAGCTTCCCGAACCCATCTCCTCACAATGAACCATATGGCCCAAAGCGGGTGCGCCAGATATTGAGTTCCGGGCAGGCCTGGAATCGAATACTTGTGGCCCGGAACATGGTCATCTGTTGATTGGCAAATAGGATGGACATTCAGCAGCCTGACCGCCTCATCAAGACACTCATGTTCGAATTCGTTGTTGATTGTGTTGAGAACAGTGCTCAATACTGAGCTGGTATTATCTGGATCGAGGACCTCCTCGCCATCCACTTGCTCTTGAACTTCTGTTGCACTTTGGTCGGTCTTCATTATGTGCTCAATCATTTCTTTCAGTTGCTCTGAGGTAAGTTGCGCAGATGGGCTCATAGTCCGGTGATCCTGAAATTCATCGCGATGTTAGGTATTCACAGACAAGCATCTGGACCCAATAATCTGTGGAATATAATCAATTCTATCCACTCAATCAGAACTTACATCATCAGCAAAATGTATTTTAGTCACTGGAAGCCTGCAGGAGTGTCTGAGAGGATGTGGAGTGTAAACTTAGATGCGTCAATTTCAGGAGAGCCTCAGACCCTCGGAGGGCATTCCAGCCGGCCTTCGGAGTAACTGGGATCTCTGATGACTGGTACAGGTGTTCCATGGGTTGTTGAGATGAGTTTGGGAACATCTTGGAGGGCCGGAGAGAACTTTGGGAGCACCGCAGAGCACCGCAGAGCACCGGCAACAAGCCTGGGAGCGCTGACGACAAGCCTGGGAGCACCTCGAATCACAGTAGAGCAGTCTGTGAAAAACATCATCGTCTTTGGGAACGCGGCTGGTGCACCTGGAAATCATAGCTACTACTTATCGTTCAACGATTTTTAAAACTCATTTATGCAGTTTGTATTCTCATCTATGTATCTATGTATCTATGTAGCATTGTAGCTACTGATCTACACACGGTATATCTGGACTGGTTGCAGGTGGTGCTTGAAAGTAATTCGAGGTGCGCCTGAAGATGACGATCGAGTGAACTCAGAGATGCACTTGGAGGCCACGATTGAGCAAGTTTGGAGATGCACTTGGAGGTCATGATGGTGCGAACCTGGAGGCCATGATTGAGCGAGTTTGGAGATGCACTTCAGAGGCCATGATTGTGCGAGCTTCGAGACGGTAATGGAGTGAGTCTGGAGGCCATGATCAAGTGGACGTAGAGATGCACGCCGAGGCTGTGATTGAGCTAGTTTGGAGATGCACTTGAAGGCCATGATCGTGCGAACTTGGAGGCCCTGATTCAGCAAGCTTTGAGATGCACTTGGGAGGCCATGAGGGTGTGAACTTGGAGGCTGTCATCGAGCAAGTTTGGAGGCCGTGATGGGGTGACCTTAGAGATGCACTCCCAGGCAGTGATCCAGTGAGTTTGGAGATGCACTTGGAGGCCGTGAATGAGCCAGGTTGGATGAGTTCTTGGAGGCGGTTGATTGACAGCACGCCGGGTGCTGAGACTGTATTTATCAGTTAGTTAACTTGCAACCATGGGAATGTGAGAAGATGACTTTACCAATGATTTCTCACAGAGTGTTGGCTGATGGTGGTTCAATGTGTAGGGAGGCACGCTGGAAGCTGAAACTACATTCAGTGGTCAACTCGTAATGATGGGACTTAAGGGAAGACACATCATCTTAGCTGGATGCAGAATGCGGTGCATGCTGTACTCGGTGTATGCTGTACTCGGTGTGAACTCATGATCATGGCATGGAGAGACGGAGACGGATAACTCAACTTTGTGTTCTGTGATGATGGTAGAGTTGTGGACAAGGAAGAGAGATATGGAGATGAAGATGAGAACAATGTGGAGGGTACGAGTGGATATGAGAAATCAGGGGTACCACTAGCCTGATTGGGTCGGCAAGGCTGCATATTGGAGATATTACACGCTGGATCGGGACTGGTACCTGCTGTATTGGGGATGTTAAAATGACTCACACATGAAATTCTCTCAAGTCCCAGTTTCTCATGATGATTTCCCCCATCTCTTCTCATCTCTCTCTTTCTTGTTCTCAACTCTACCATCACTTAAGAACATGCAGTGAAGTCATCCATCTCTATCTCTCCATGCCATGATCAAGAGTTAACACTGAGTGCAGCATACACTGAGTACTGCATCATCCCACAATCGACTGTCTACTGCTCCCTGCAAGTCTCGCACCTCTCATCTCTTGGCTCACATTGATGTACTCAATTCTCTACATTCCCACCATTACGAGTTAACCAACAAATTGAGTCTCAGCTCCCTGTCGCGACTCCCGCCCGATCTACTGCCCCCAGATCAACTGCCTCCCGATCGACCGAGTCCAAATCATCTGCCTCCAGATCAACCGTCTCCAAATACTCCTCCAATCTCAAATGAAGATGGCCTCCAAGTGCATCTCCAAACTCGCTCAATCTCAGCCTCCAAGTGCATCTCCAATCTCGCTCGATCTCCGCCTCCAAGTGCATCTCCAATCCCGCTCGATCTCCGCCTCCAAGTGCATCTCCAAAGTCGCTCGATCTCGGCCTTCAAGTGCATCTCCAATATCATTCGATCACAGCCTCCAGGTACATCTCAAAGTTCACATGATCACAGTGTGGTGAAACGGCGGAGTCCTCAGGGAATCTGAAGGGCCTGGGTGTAATAGTGCAGTTCTCGCTCCAGGAGGAGCCTAGGACAAGGGTGAGAGGATATGGAGGGGTACTCGGCCGTGAAGAACCACACCTATTGTGTGGATCTATGACGGCTTGGCAAGAGTACGTGAGGAACCACACAAACCCCATGGATCTATGAACGCTCGGCAAGAGTATGTGAGGAACCACACAAACCCCATGGATCTATGAACTCTCGGCAAGCTCAGTCCATCACTGTAATCTCTGTACTCCTCCGTCATTCTTGCATCTCCATATGCCCCTCACTGCCTTCCCCCTGCCAAATTGAACGGCGGTGGTGGTGGTGTGAAACAGATTTTCTCACCACAAAAGCATCCAAGTGCATCCCTACCTTCTCTCAATCGGCGTCTCCAGGTGCTCATTGGAGTATGCTCGAGTACTGTCTGCAGGCAGATTGACTGAGTCTATATATATAGTCAGTGAGATAGATAATCCGTGCCATATTATGATGTGGTGAATCTTCTGATTGTAACAAAGATGAATATGATAGACCAAATGCCATGTGGTTATGGAACCCTAAGAACCACTGCTGTGAGAATACGGCACCAAGTCTCCTGCAGAGCTGCACAGAAGTCTCAGCTGCTTTCCAAGTCTCCCGCAGACCTGCGCAGAAGTCTCCGCTGCTCCAAAATTTGACTATCCTAGAAGGAGCATCCTGAATGCACCTCCACAACTACAGGTGCTTTCAGGAGCACCCGAGAATGCTCTTGTAGAGTCTGAGAGCACTTTGCCTAGCTCCAGGGGGGCCTTGGAGCATCTGGAAATTGCTGAAAGCACTGGTGGAGTCGACCGGAGTGTCTGGGAGGATAGGGTGCGGCTTCCGGACTGATTTTCATTTTGCTGATGATTAATACCACTGTCAGTCTCTTTCCCACCTGCCTCCTCATCCACCACTCTCTCATTTTCATCGGATCCCTCCGAAGTCTAAGTATACTGATTAGCAGTGGGCATAACTAACTGTAACAAGGCTAGCGGTGATTATCTTGGCCGGTCTCATTACGTGCTCCGCAATATCCTTCCCTGTTGCTGCCTTCATTTCTAACAAAAATAGTTTCACATTGTGTCCCAGGTTCAACTTGAAGGCATTTGAAAGGGAACTGTTGTATGAAAGCTGACCTTATAGTGGGTCATTCATCATTTGCCCAGGTGCATATCATCCCATATACTCTTCATCCAATGCTTCCTGTGTCATGTTGCATTTGTATATTGCAGTCAGAGAGTATGGTTCTTTCGGAGAACAATTTTTTTTCAATGAAATCAATCAGCTCCTCCCAGTGCCTCACATCCATATATGAAGCTTGGAGGTGAATGCTTGTTGGCGGGTCATTGTTGCCGTTCGGCACTGGACGAATCACAACCTTGAAAGTTGTATTCGGCAACTCTGGAATGTTACGTCTCGCAATTTTCCGCACACGCTCTCACGATTTTGCACACGTGCAATCCCAAATCCGTCACCGGTCACTCGTTGCCTTGCCATCCCTTCATCCTCGCCTCCCGAACCTCACTTGCACATTTCTTCAAACACATCGCAACCCATTGTCACTGAATCCATTTGGCATTATCAAAATCTTCCTAAGGCAGCCAGGTATCGAAAGTCACCAATAGATCTGCATCAGCACAATGTAAATTGGTCCGGAAGCAACACAAAATTCTCCCAGACACTCCAGGCGACCTCGCCAGTGCTGCTACGCACTTCCAGATGCTTCCAGACCCCCCTGGAGCTAAGCAATCTGCCGTCAGACTCTGCACAAGCATTGTCAGGTACTCCTGAAGCAGCTGCAGTAATGGAGGTGCATTCAGGATGATACGAGATTTGACTTACATCAGCACAATGTATTTTAGTCACTGGAAGCCTCCAGGAGTGTCTGAGAGAATGTGGAGTGTAAACTTAGATGCGTCAATTTCAGGAGAGTATCAGACCCTAGGAGGGCATTCCTGCCGGCCTTCAGAGTGACTGAGAGCGCCGAGTTGAAGCCTGGGAGCACTTGGGAGTGCCGGAAACAAACCTGGGAGCACCGGCGACAAGTCTGGGAGCACCTCGAATCACAGTAGAGCAGTCTGGGAATAACAACATCTTCTTTGGGAATGCTGCTGGTGCGGCTGGAAATCATAGCTACTACTTATCGTTCAACGATATTTAAAACTCATGTATCCAGTTTGTATTCTCATCTATGTATCTATGTATCTATATAGCTACCCATCAACACACAGAATATCTGGACTGGCTGCAGGCGGTGCTTGAGAGCCATTCGAGGTTCGCCTGAAATTATGATCAAGTGAACTCAGAGTTACACTCCGAGGCCGTGATTGAGCGAGTTTGGAGACGCGCTTGGAGGCCGTGATCAAGCGAGTGTGTAGATGCATCTGGAGGCCATGATGGTGCAACCTTGGAGACAGCAATCGAGCGAGTTTGGAGATTCACTTGAAGGCCGTGATCGAGCTAGTTCAGAGATATGCACTTGGAGGCCATGATCGTGTGAACTTGGATGCCGTATTCGTGCTAGTTTGGATATGCACTTGGGTGCGATGATCGTGCGAACTTGGAGGCTGTAATTGTTTGAACTTGGAGGCTGTAATTGAGCGAGTTTGGACCAGTACTGGGAGGCAGTCGATGGATCGAGCGAGTTTGGAGATATGCACTTGGAGGTCACGATTGTGCGAACTTCGAGGCCATAATCGAGCGATTTTGGAGATACACCTGGAGGCCGTGATTGAACGAGTGTGGATGGCGAAATCGAGAGAATTTGGACGAGTACTCGGCGGCAGTCGATGGATGGCACGCCGGGTGCTGAGACTCTATTCATCAGTTACTTCACTCGCACCTGTGGGAATGTGACAAAGTGACTTTACCTTTGAGCTCTCATGGAGAGCTGGCTGATGGCGGTCAATTGTGTAGGGAGACATGCCGGAAGCTAAAGTTACATTCAGGGGTCAACTCGTAATCATGAGAATGAAGGAAACACAACCAATCTTTGTAGGATGCTGTACTCGGTGTATGCTGTACTCGGTGGATGCTGGACTCGGTGTATGCTTTACTCAGTGTATGCTGTACTCGGAGTATGCTGTACTCGGTGTAAGCTGTACTCGGTGTTAACTCATGATCATGACATGCAGAGATAGAGAGGGATGACTTAACTTTGTGTTCTGCGATGATAGTAGAGTTGTGCAAGAGAAAGAGAGAGTTGAGGATGATGATGAGAACGATGTGTAGGATATGAGCAGATATGAGAAATCAGGGGTATGACTCGCCTGAGTGGGTGGGGAAGACCTCGTATCAGTGCAATTACAGACCAGATCAGGACTGGCACCTGCCATATCGGGGATGGTAAATTGACTAGCACACCGAATGCTCATAAGTACCAGTTTCTCATCATGATATCCCCCGTACCCTCTCATCTCTCTCTTTTGTGTCCACAATTCCACCATCACCTAAGAACACGAAGTTAAGTCATCCCTCGCTATCTCTCCATGCCATGATCAAGAGATGACACCGAGTACAGCGTACACTGTGTACTGTATACACCACGTACGGCATCATCCCAAGATCGACTGTCTCCCGCTCCAGGGCAATCTCTCATCTCTCGGCAGACCATGTTGTACTCCATTCTTTACATTCACACCATTACGAGTAAACCAATGAATAGAGTCTCAGCTCCCACCGCGCCTTCCTCACAAACTACCGTCCCCAGATTGACCTCCCCCTAGTACTCCTCCAGTCTCGCGCGATCATGGCCTTCAAGTGCATCTCCAAACTCGCTCGATCACAGCCTCCAACTGTATCTCTAAACTCGCACCATTACGGCGTCCAAGTTCGCACCATCACAGCCTCCAAGTGCATCTCCAAACTCCCTCGATCGCGCTCTCCAAGTGTATCTCCAAAGTCGCTCGATTTCAGCCTCCAAGTTCGCACAATCATGGCCCCCAAGTGCATCAACACAGTAGTCTGTTCACGGTCTCCAAGTGCATCTCCAAACTCACTCGAACACTGCCTCCAAGTGCATCTCCAAAGTCGCTGCATTACTGCCTTTAAGTTTATCTTCGAACTCGCTTGTTTACAGCCTCCAAGTTCCCACGATCATGGCCTCCAAGGGCATCTACACACTCGCTTGATCACGGCCTCCAAGTGCATCGCCAATCTCGCTCGATCACGGCCTCCAAGTGCATCTCCAAACTGGATCGATTACAGCCTCCAAGAGTATCTCCAAACTCACTTGATTACGGACTAGGAGTGCATCTCTAAGTTCACTTGATTACAGTGTGGTGAAACGGTAGAGCTAGAGGGCAGACAGTTCATCATCAACACTCCGCCGCACCTCACTTAGTATCCGAAGGGCATTCATGAGAAAGAGCCGTTCTAGCTCGCAGTGCATAGGAAGAGGGTGAGACAATATAAAGGGATACCTGGCCATGATGAACCACACAAATTGCGTGGATCTACGAAGCTCGGCAAGAATGCATGAGACCAAGAGCTGGGAAAGATAGAGTGAGTATTTCGTATAATGAGATTATGTCTATCTACCCCGGGGTCTCTCAACTATATACTGGCTGTCGCTGAATCCATCTCCGTTATCCCTGTATCTACATATGTATCTATATAGAGAGACCTTGATAATACGGCACCAAGTTCCCTGCAGAGCTTGTGCAGGGGTTTCAACTGCTTTCAAAGTCTCCCGCAGACCTGTGCAGAGGTCTCGGCAGCTCCAAAATTTGACTACCTTAATAGTCAAATCTCGTAGCATTCTGAATGCACCTCCATCACTGCAGGTGCTTTCAGGAGCACATGAGAATCGTCTTGCAGAGTCTGAAAGCACTTTGCACAGCACCAGGGGGGGCTGGGAGCATCTGGAAGTACTTAGAAGCGCTTGCGAGGGCTACCGGAGTGCCTGGGAGGTTTGAGTATGGCCTCCGGACCGAATTACATATTGCTGATGTATAGGGTAGTCAAATTTTGGAGCTCCTGAGACCTCAGCACAGATCTGTGGGAGACTTCGAAAGCAGCCGAAACCTCTGCGCAGCACTGCGGGATACATGGTGCCGTATTCTCACAGCAGTTGTTCTTACACAACCACAAGGCATTTCGTCTTATCATATTCGTCTTTGTTACAGTCACAAGATTCGCTACCTCATAATATGGCATGCATTATATAAGTCCCTGTATATATATACATATAGTCAATCTGGCCGCAGATGGTAGTCGAGCATAATCGGAGGTGCACCTGGACATGCTCATTGAGAGAACTGAGAGATGCACCACTTGGAGGCCATTGTGGTGAAACAATGGAGCTAGAAGGCAGAGAGCCCACCATTGACACTCCGCCCCACCTCTGGCGACATCCAAATGGAATAGATGAGAATGAGCGGTTCTGGTTTGAGGAGCATAGGAATCGGGTGAGAAGATATGATACTACCCAGTGTTCATGATTCACGACATCTCGGACAAGGCAAGTGTGACCAAAAGTTGACAAAGATAGAGTGTGTATTATCATTGTATGATAAGATGAGATGGAAATGAGATGGAAATGAGATAATGTTTATCTACTCCCAGTCACTCTATCCACCTCCGTTACCCATGTATTTCTGTAAACCCACCCTCGTGCCGGAAAGATGTACTTGGAGGCACTGAGCGACATCAGCAAAAAATGAAATGGCATTCTCAGTATTCTGAGCATTTTGAAATTCAAGTTCGCCTTTTCTCAATTATGCAGTGTACTCTGGCTGGAAATATACTCAGTAAAATTGTTTTCATATCTTTGCGGGATTTTCAAACTTGGTATAGTATTCCCACAGGGGTATAGCTTAGTCTGTTACATTGTTTTATAGTCGAAAGTTGGACTATTTTTCAAATGAAATATGAAATAG
>Ga0307515_10018152_pt1 | contig 12762 bp, 8 predicted proteins | sample 17_EM_MG_FD_194513 | JGI IMG/M metagenome (GOLD analysis project Ga0307515, IMG submission 194513) | Populus trichocarpa ectomycorrhiza microbial communities from riparian zone in the Pacific Northwest, United States - 17_EM | ecosystem: Host-associated > Plants > Roots > Unclassified | place... | reverse complement strand
CTCGCTCAATCTTGGTTCGGCTAAAGGGATCGAGTTTAGGAATATTTAAAGCATCATCGCTTCTTGAAGAAGAACAAGTAATGGTAGAAGAAACAACTCTCTTGCTTGAACGATTAACATCTCGGGCTTCTATGAGTAAAGGAGATGGAAACGAACGTAAGAGAAGTGATTTTATCATCGTATCAAAACAACACTGTCTCTTGGTTTCTTGGTTGTAATTTTGGATCACTGAGTGTTTTAGATAAGGCTTGAGAGACATCATTATGGGATGAAAGAGTGCTAAATACTGTGGATTGTGGAACAAGGGAGTGATGATGATCTACTTGGTGGTGTCCTTACTCGCAATTTTGTTTCTGTTTAGTCCTTTTACTGTTTTTTATACGAATATCATCCATCTTCTTCTTATTTTTATAATCAAGTAGTGTTAGTTTTTGCAATTTCACTGTATTTTTTTAAAAAAAAATAAATTTTTTTTAATTTTTTTAATGTAATAATATCATAGATAAATTTTAAAAAATAAAAAAATATATTATTTTGATATATTTTAAAATAAAAAATATTTTAAAAAATAATTTTTAACACAATTTCAAATACATTATTAATGTCATATTTCAGCCACTCACATTAGCTAGTAAAAAGATTGTTAATACATACTCTTTTCTTCTAAAAATAAAAACTATCCTTTATATTTTCGTTATAAATGTCAAAAAAAGTTTTTTATTGTAAAATATTTGAAAGAATTAAATATCTTATGACCCCTCGCACTTCACACCTTTCCTTGATTACATTTAACTTTGATAGTAAAATAAAAATATAAAAAATAGATGAATTTACACTATAATTATTTTTTGTATAAAGTATATGTTAATTGTATGAACTATATTTGTTTTCACGACAAGTGATAAAAATCAAGAAATTTATATTAAATCAATAGAAAAAAATTTCTAATTTGGACCCAATAACAGTGATATATTTTCAATCAGTTAAAATTGAAAGAAGAAATATATTAGTATGAAATAAAGTTTAAGGGATGAAATTAATATAAAAACTATTAAGGGAATCGTAATAGGTAAATTTAAGAGTAGGGGGACCAAATACACCAATAGCCGTGAAAAGTGCAGTCGAAGGGGCCTTGCCTTAAGTGGATAAGGATTAGATTTTTTTAGTAGTAGTAGTAGTATACTTTTTTGGAGATATTTTTATTGCAGTGAAAGAGACGGGGAAGTGGCCGTTTGATTGGTGATAGAAGAAATTTTTTGCCGTTGATTTAGATGACTTTATTGTTGACTGGAATTTAAACCAGGTGCAAGAACTAGAAGCGGCGCACGCTGGTTTTTTTCAACAGTTAGCGAAACGCGGCGTGGTGTGCCGATCAGTGGGCAGGAAAAGTCTTTCGTATATTCTGTCGTTTGTTTATTTTTGCAAGGGCGATTGACACGTGGTCACACTGGTTTCCTTTTTCTTGTTTTTTTTAAAAAATTACGAGAAAAGAAAATTCTATTTACCTTGTTGAATTATGACAATGATGATGGTTAATAGTGTTTTTTTTATATATTTTAAAATTATTTAAAAAAAAATTCAAAATTTATGTAAACTTAATTTACATCCCATTACTAAACACTTTGGCGTCATTTTTGTTATAAATATTAATGAGACTGGGATATTCTAGATGCATGTAGAGTGATTTCAAGTTTATAAATTTGTTATTTTATGATTTTAGATGTCATATTTTTCTTGGATAATTTTAGGTTTTAGAAAATGAGCTAAACAATACCTTCTGTGACGGGATGAAAAGGTCGTGATCATGATCATGCTGTAAATCAACATCTTTTATATTTTACTGGACGAAAAGGTCGGACCAAATTTTTTTTACAGGAAAAAAATAGTTCAAGAAACACTTGTGTTATTTAAAAAAAAAAGAGATAAATTTGATAACTAGTTAAATTTTAATTAATTTGATAATATAATAAAATTATTGGGCAGGAATAAAAAAATAAAAAATATATAAAAACTATGTGAACGATGATATTAAAAAGATAAGACAAAAAAACATTTTATTTTCTGTTGACTTTTCAAATTGTGATCTGTGTTATCGCAGTGTATATGAAAAGGTTGCCAGAGTTAAAACTACCAAAAAAAATATATTCAAAATAAAATATAGCAAAAAAATAATGATGGTGAAATGGGAAAAACAATAAATCAATCAAAGGGTGAAAAAAAATAAACTAATAATTAAACTGAAAATAATAGAAATAATAACAAAAACAATAAAAAAAATAAAAAATAAAAATCAAGATGAAAAAAAAACAAAAAATAACACACTATAAACTTGGATTGAAATGTGAAATTAAAAAAAAAATGAAACTTTTATGGAAGAGTAAAGGGAAAAAATTAAAAATTATAACAACAAGAATCAAATCTAAAACATCAAGCATAATAAAAAAAAAATTTGAACTAGCAAAATTTTTCAATGATTTTTTTACATAAAAAAAAACCCTAGATGTAAATTAAAAAGTTTATGCACACTTTTAACTAAACAAATCAAATATCATCTTGTAAATAAATGAAAAAAAAAAGTTATTGGCAATAAACAAAAATAAAACTGAAAAAACTAAAAGATAAATGTAGATCAAGAAATTTAATATTACAACACAAGTAATTTACTCCGTTGTGTTTAATAAGTTTCTTTATCAAGATAAATTATCAATAGAAACCAAAACACACATAAATTTTATTGAATAAAATAAAAAAAAATTATGTAAGGTTGCACATATTAAAAATCCTATAAAATATCTTAATCAATATGGAATTTAAAAAATAATTATAGATGAATCATATCTGTCTCTTTAAAAATTAAACAAACCCAATATTATTTAAAAACAATTGCAATCTAAAAAAAGCAAAATAAGCAAAAAACAAAATCACAAAAAAAGGTATTAATCAAATCATGTACAAAACAATCATTTTTAAAAAATACATGCTAAATAAGGAATTACTTAAAAAAATCAAATTTTTTTAAAAAAATTGGTTAGGCGCTGTTGAGCTTGTAAGTTAGGCCCAGCGTTAGACTCGTTAAGCAAAGGCCCACAAGCGAACTTTTATTTTTTTAAAGTTAACGAAGCAAACAACATGTCATCCACCCTAATTATTAAAAAAAAAACGCATAACCTGCATCAGCAGATAACACATCATTTGAGAATCCCCAAAATCCAGTTGTTGTGGTGGTTAAAAAAATAAGGTCCTAGAGTTTTTGATAAGTAAACTCATTTTCAATTCGTTTTTTTACCAAAAATACCTAAAAAGGCCAAATGAACCTTGCTAAATCAACCCATAGCCTTGAAAAATGCAAATAAATGACCCGAAATCCAAAATTAACCTGAAAACCAAAATCTTTCTAAGCTCGGATCTGTTTTTTTTCCTGATATTTTTAAGGTAAACAAACACCTAATTTTAACTATTATCGTCATATGAAACCATTTGATACAAAAAACGATATTTTTTATGGCCGAGATCGTCACAAGCAACAACTTTATCTTTCTACATCGAAATTCAACGACTCTTTCTTACCCCCTAAAAAAAAACTGAAAAATAAAGAAATTTAAAATTTAGTATCAAAATTAAAATTTTAAAAATTACATTGATTGGTTACTTGATAGCTCAAAAGGATGGGGGCAAAAATAAACTTTTAAAATAAATTTAAAATCTGCTTCCCATTGAACCTATCTTTTTTACTTCAATCCACGTCTCTCAATTCAACCATCTTTCCTTAAAAATATATACAATTGGGTGTTAATTTGAGCTCAAAAAAATTAAATGACACAAAGGACCATATTAAAAATTTAAAATATTAGTTTTATTCATAGTTAATTATGTGTGTGGATGAACAATAATAACAAAATAAAAAACCTCTTTTAGTTTCTTTTAATGTTTGAAGATGTAAATACTTAATTTCTTCACAGTATACTATACAAATTAAAAAATAAATTACCAGTAGAATTTATGGTGAATAATTAAGATATATGTTTTTATTCAGGAAAGTGGAAAATACATCCCCCACTTCCTTCCCTTTTTGTTCTGTTCCCTAGCATTAAAAGAAAAATTTCGATAAACAAAAACTAAATAACAACACAATAAGTATGTGTATTTTAAAATTTATTACAACTAAACGTGTCAAAATTTATTTTTTAAAATAAATACATAGATTTTCAAAATTTCAATAATTAAGTAATTTTTATAGAGCAGAGCAGATATCTATGACATGAAAACATTATTTAGATTTCATTTAAACGACGATGTTTATATCTCATAACATAGATATTGAGTAGTAACATAAGAAATGAGCGATGACAATGACATGTAAAAATAGTTTTTAGGGAAATTTCCTTTCGTTTCTTTATTCTTACTCCTAAATGTCTATTTGATTTTGCGTTTCAAAAATATTTTTGAAAAAAATTATTTTTTTTAATTTTTTTCGTTATTTTAAATTAATATTTTTTTGGTATTTTTAGATTATTTTGATATGCTAATATCAAAAATAATTTTTAAAAAATAAAAATAATATTATTTTAATATATTTTTAAGTGAAAAACACTTTTAAAAATAACCACAACCACACTCTCAAACATACTCCCAAACATGCTAATATTTACACGCCATGCATGCCATTTTTCAAATTTTACTTGATTGTTACAGTTTTGAAAGTCTATAAACTTATTAAAAAAAAACACACAATTATTATCTTATCATCTCCAACAAAAACAGGAAGAAGAAAAAAACTTAAACTGGGCAGCTCCAGGCTCACGGATCCAGAATACAAGGCTGCTGACTGTTGTTTTCAGGGCGAGCCCAGATTAACTTTCTGGGCTTGACTGAGCCTCGCACTCCACGAATGGTACAATCCCATTTAAAGAACTTGGATACATCGGCTCATGTTCTTCTCAATTTCCACAGCGTAGCTGGACATAAATCTGCATTATCAACATGGCCACCTTGGCAATGGCTGTCCCTGTCCACACAAGTGATGCAAATCCAAATCCCATTATTAGATTCCACACTTTATACATTTCCATATACATCAAGATCTCTGTTTTTAATCAATTATTTATATGAACTCAAACATTGTCTGTTAGTACGGGCCTTCTACCTTGCCTTCAAAATAAATTCAAAGCCGTGGTGCCTTTGGGTGTGATTTCCTAAGATTTCCATCATGTTGGTAAAACTTTATGAACAGATATCACAAGTTTTGGTACATCCAATTTGTTAAGATTTTCGCCATACTGGTTTAAACACAGCATTAATCCGTATTTTTTTTTAATTTAGAAATATATTAAAATAATTTTTTAATAATTTTTTGATATTAATATATCAAAACAATAAAAAAATATAAAAAAATTAATTTTAAATAATTAATTTAAATTTTAAAAAAACACGTTCTCAGTAATAATATATATATTTTTTACCATTTGTGATTAAGATTTTTAATTAAATATCGAAACGTCATTTTAATTTAAAATTTTATTAAAACGGTTAAATGAGATGATTTAAATCTAACATATAATTTCTAACATGTACACGGAAAAGTAGCTCATAAATGTGAAATTGAATAAAAAATGGTAGATGACCAAATCGTTCATCATTTCTAGGAAATTCCCGTTGTGTGTTTTTTCCCCCTTTAAACTGGAGGTGGTCGTGACCGAGTACTGCTGCTTTCCGACGTGGCAACTGCAAAACCAAGTTGGAGAAAGCACCAGCTCCAGCACCTTTCTTTCTCCACGTACCATTCAAATGCGAAGAAAAATCGACTCCAAATTCCCTTGGGCTCCCGCAATCTCGATTTTCAATTTCTTTTCATGATCGCGATAAAACATTGAGGAATTCTAGGGTTTAGAAAACAAATAAAATGAAGGCTATGGAGACAATACAGGATCTGATTGAAGAAGCTAAAGTTCGAATGGTTTGGTGGTGTCTCTGTATCTTTTGCGTCACTTACTTCTTATCTCGTAAGTTCGCGCTTTCTTAAGCTATTTTGATCCTGTTAACTCCTAATAAAGTTCGTTTTGAAGGTTTAATTTTTAGGTTTTTTTGATCAATAAGTGAATTTGTGTTCCGGTGTCGTGTCAATTGAGCTAGGGTTAGAATTTTATGGAATTTCCTGTTGACACGGCATTGGTTGCTTTTCAGTGATTATTTTACTTTTCTTTCAAGGTGAAATGCTTTTATTTTATTTGGTACTCAGTTTTAATTTAAGCCAGGGTTTTTACAAATTTTTCTGTGATTTTTTGAAACTAATTATTTTATTTTATTATATTTTTCCTACCTGATTATGTTTTGGTTGCCTGTGGAAATTAAGGACTTGGTAGAAAATTAAATTTTCGAGTCCTCGCTGTTTTCTTTTCTTTTTGTTAAAAAATGATGAAATTAAATCAGCTGAGGTTAACTATAAAAAGCAGGTTGAGTGGCATGGAGTTGATTCATAGGTTAGATTTATTACTTAAATAAATGTTTTTGGTTATTTGCGTGCGTGTGATGCATTTTTTCGGTGTCCTTTGCCTAACAGAATAGTGATGATAAATAATCAATTTAATGTGTTTTTCGGTGACGATCATTGCCATTCATTACAGATACAAGTTCATCAATGTGGATGAATCTTCCCATATCAATTCTCTTTGTTTCCTTGTTACGAATTTTGTGTAATGAGGTGGAGTTCAGCTGGAAAGTGCGCCGGTCAGTCCGTCGACCTTCTTATTTGTCACATTTGGAGAAGAAACAACTGTCTTTGAATGATTCACGACTTTCTTCCGTGCCACCGCCACCAAAGTGGAAGAGGAAAATTGATTCTCCGGTTGTCGAGGCTGCAATTAGTGATTTCATTGATAAGATATTGAAGGATTTTGTCGTAGATTTGTGGTATTCAGAAATTACGCCAGATAGGGAGGCACCTGAACTGATGCGGTCAGTGATCATGGATGCTCTTGGTGAGATATCTGGAAGGGCTAAAGAGATAAACCTCATTGACTTGTTAACAAAGTGAGTTTTTCTTTGTCCTGTAATAGCCTTTTTAAAATGAAAATGGTCACACAAGTCATCGAGAAACTTTTCTTAGTTAAAAAGCCATTGAGAAGCTTTAAGCGTGAAAACATCAGAATTAAAGACTGTCTATTGTTGCAGGGATATAGTTGATTTAATAGGGGATCACTTAGACCTATTTAGACGAAACCAAGTGGCCATAGGTGCTGATGTAATGGCAACTCTTTCCACTGAAGAGAGAGATGAAAGGTTGAAACACCATCTAATTGCTTCTAAGGAGCTTCATCCTGCACTGATATCTCCTGAGAGTGAGTACAAGGTGTGAGTGGAGCGTTCCAATTTTTTTTTCCTACTTCCATATATACTGTCTTTATTTATTTTATTTAACAATCCTTTTCTTTTGCTTCCATTTTCTCTTCTAAAAAGGTTCTTCAACAGTTGATTGGTGGAGTTTTAGCTATAGTACTGAGACCTCGTGAAGCTCAGTGTCCGCTGGTTTGGACTATTGCTCGAGAGATCGTAACTTGCTTGGTAATGCAGCCTCTTATAAACCTTGCAAGCCCTGCGTAAGTATACAAGATTACCCAGTCTTGGTTGTACGCCTCTTTTTTTTTCTTTGTAAATGTAGATTTTCTAAAAAAATAAAAAAAACAAGATTATTTTAGGTGCAACATGAGAACTTGAGAAAATATTGGATTTAAAAGTAATTGGATGATGCTTTGCTTAAGGCCTCATTCTAAGAATGTGTCCATTTGTCTCCTGATGTTTGGTGCTCATAGGAAAGAAGTAATATGAAATATAATCTTGAAAAAGACAAATTTATCGAAGAAGAAGAGGAAGGAGGGGGTTGGGGGAGGTTGAGGACAAGTGGCTCTACTAGTTCTTGGGAAAGCTCATTGCTGTCTAATTGTTAGGAACCTTTTGAAATGAAATTGACAACATTCTGTGAAGCAACTTACAGCAAGTTTTCCTGAAAAGAAGAGAAGAAAAAATCATATTTTTTCAGAGCAGCTGGTTGTGAATGCTTAATGCTGTAATCTGTCAACCAAGAACTTGCTATATTTTACTGTGAACCACTTGTATGGAATACATGCAGTTGAACAATACGCGCTCATTGATTATATATGTTTGAATTATTGATGAATTCTGCTAAAATGGGCATTTCTGGACTGTGCACTTGATATAAGATCCCTTTAAGGTGAAGTAGGCTGTTCTGACAGCTTTTCTTTTAGGTCTTTTTATGTACAAGATTTACTTGGCACTGATATTGTCTATTACATGTAATTATCAGCTCTACGCACTTAATTTTGTTTTTTAGCTTGGATAACTAGGCGCACTGTGCTAAAATGCACATTTCTAAGCTGTGTACTTGATATAGTATACCTTTAAGGTAAAATGGAATATTCTCACAGCATTTCTTTTACTGTTATGGACAATATTTTCTTGGTATTGCATCGGCTATGCATTCTTATTCTCAATGTTGGAAAAACTGCATTCTTGAATTCTTCCCAACAAGCCGTCTTATCATCTGTTGTTGCTGGTTGGACTGTCTGATTGGAGAAGTGCCTATCAATGCTATCCTTCTCCAAATGTTTCATCTTTCATGAGTTGACCATTTTTCAAAGTATTTGGTGCTATGACCATCCTGATAGGTGTATTGTCTACAAATGTTTTACAATCATGTTTTTGTTTGCATGTAATACCCTGCAAGATTAGATAAATTTTTGGAATTCTTTTCTGTTAATATGCACCATACCATATTGAATCTTATAGTTATGCTTTATGTGACCAGGTATATCAATGAGGTGCTTGAATTGATCTTACTTGCCATTAAAGAGGATAGTCCAAAAGATGCTGGTGGTGATCACCCTGCAGGGAGTGTGCATAATGTTGACTCTACCTCAAGAAAAGATCCTTCCTTAAATAGTCAAAGGTCTGAGATTTTTGACAACAAAATGGACTATCGAGGGACTGATAAAACTTTGGCTAAAGTTGTTGATCACAGAGAAACATACTTGGATTATAACTCACACCAACAAGAGCCTATGCAGTCACATCCTGTGGAGTGGGCACGAATATTAGAGGTGGCGACCCATAGAAGAACGGAAGTTCTTACACCTGAAAATTTGGAAAATATGTGGGCAAAAGGAAGAAATTATAAAAAGAAAGAGAACAAGAATGTCAAAGCAGGGGTTCCGAAATCAATGGCAAAGAGTTCTGTTACAAACATCGCAGCTACTACAAATTTGGGAAAAAGTATGCCAATAAATAGCAACACAATGTCTACAAAGATGGAGGAGAAAGCAGTATTGCATCTAACACATGGATTAAGTCTAGATACTTTAACAAGTCACGAGAATAGAGATGGGAGACAGTTTACGCAGAATGGTAGCCAGGAATTGTCTTTTGAAGGGTCACATGTTGGTGGTGAATGGGAGAATGCTGACAATCTCGCTTCGAATGAAAACAGAGGTGGGATTAAGAGATCCAATAGCACCTCTGCTCTAGAAGCACTGCCTGATAAAAAGAAGGCATTTACAGGAGATGGTGGGGGGTCCATTATCTCAGAGTTTTACAGCCCGGAATCTCACAGGAGTGCAGATCATGCTGTTAAGAAGGTTTCAGACATAGTACTTCGCAGCGAGGGACCTTATAGTCCCAAGTTGAAGTGTCGGGTGTGCATCCTTTTCTGAAATCACTGCAAGACATACAGATTTAGAACATAAATTGTCACTAGATTCTTTGTGCAATAAGGGATTTAAATTAGAGCAGCTTCTTAAGCCGTGCTCTTTTCCTGTCATCATACTTGAATCTAATTAAAATATCTTACAGCTTGTATATCCATGTCTTTACAGGTTATGGGAGCATATTTTGAGAAACTTGGGTCAAACTCTTTTGCAGTTTACTTAATAGCAGTGACAGATTCAGAGAACAGAACTTGGTTTGTGAAAAGAAGGTTTGCTCTCATCTAAAGATGATTTAAAGCTACTAGTTTTATAAATATTTTTACGTTTTCTTGATCCACTCCATTCTCCATAGCTGATATCACTGCATTGATGTAATCCATGTGAAAAATCCAGAGTTTCTATATAACTAGAAGCTCTTTTGCTATTGTATCAATTTCCACCTCCTCCTTTGCAGGTACAGGAATTTCGAGAGACTGCATAAACATCTAAAAGAGATCCCTAATTACACATTACACTTGCCTCCGAAAAGGATATTCTCGTCAAGCACTGAAGATGCTTTTGTTCATCAACGCTGTATTCAGCTTGATAAATATCTTCAAGTAGTGTCTAATCTGTACTCTGTATTTCTTCTTAATAATGTTTATTTCGTTTGTCCTCTTCTTTAATCTAATTGCATTTCCCAGGATCTCTTGTCCATAGCCAATGTGGCGGAGCAGCATGAAGTGTGGGATTTCTTAAGTGTTTCCTCAAAAGTATGGATTCTGTGGAAATTGTATTCCATTGCTGTAGATTTTTGTTTAGCATGTTGTTGCTCCTGTTCTTATCTATGCTTTCACTTGTCAAGGTGAATGACTCTGAATTTCATTTGTTTCTTTTCTTTTTTCCTTCTGAAGAATTACTCTTTTGGAAAATCTTCCTCGGTCATGAGAACCCTGGCAGGTATGTGGGTGTCTTCTTCTGTGCTGCTTCACCTTAGCTTCTTATTTGAAACTACGCCTTCACTTCTAATGCACCATCTTGTTCATATCTTTTCTATCTCTCTCCCACACACTTGCATGATAGAGAATTTCTTGGGACCTTGGTTTTCCTATCTTGGAGAGAGGCTTTGCTTCCTTTGGCTTGTATACGTGAAATATGAGTGAATCAAAGACAATGCATTTCTTGCCTTAAATTGAATCTTTCTGATTGTTTTTTGCACCATCCATCCACTTGAGGGTAGGGTATAGATCACGGGCTTTGGCCCCAATTTTGCAAACAAGTAGTTTAGTTTGAAAGCCAGTCATTTGTTGAAGACCTCTATAACCCTTTCAATCTGAGTACAATACAATCATTTCTGTTAATGTTAGTTTACTATTGCGGATCTTATTTGCAAACCATGAGCATCGTTTCTTGTCTATCACCTCTGCTCAATTATTTTCCTCTTTTCAATTTGTACTTTAACTTAAACAGTAAACGTGGATGGTGCTGTGGATGATATTGTGCGCCAGTTCAAAGGGGTTTCAGATGGCTTTATGCGTAAAGTTGTTGGTTCGACTTCCCCATTTGATGAAACTGATTCTTCAATCTACAGCAGGAACTTGTCCTGGCATTCAGATGATGTGAATAAACATGTCTTGAGGCAGGATACCTTAGAACCTGTGAACAGCTTTTCTGATACTGAGGAAAGTTATATTCAAGAAAATCAGGAACAGAAGGGAGTTGGATCTACTGCACAAGCCAATGGTTGGCATTCAGACAATGAATTGAATGCAAAGGGTTTTCCTCCTCGGGTGATCAAACAGGGTGATGAGTCGCGGACCTTAGGTTTAGAGAAAAAACATGTTTTAGAGGAGAAAAGTAAACGGATTAACCATGGTGGGTTTTCTGTAGAAAACTCTGCAGTAGTGTCCAGTCATATGGACGATCCAGTTGGAATGCCACCTGAGGTATTTTGAGTTTGGTTATCTTCAATTTCTTTCTCATTTTCTTCATGACTCATGACCTTTTGCTGCCAACGATATTTGGAGGTTAGTGCAAATCATATTACCTGTTTGAGTTCATAGAGCAAAACAACAGGCTCTTCTTGTAGATTTGTCATTTTCAGTTGAGTGTTTTCCTACAAGTTAAATTAAGAAATTGCCTTTACAGGACTGGACAATTCATATTACTGAGTTCATGTTGTTTGGTATCAGCATTTAGTTGAGTCGTGTTCCTTCTTAATTAATTAACCATACACGTGAATCTTATAAACATATAGATTACCACCTTCTGCTCCCCAGCTTTGAATTATTTCTTGCATTTTTGTTAGATGATTGCTGTCTCCCTGATGTTTTATATCAAAGAGCAGCTGAGTCTAAACTTTTACTAATCAACTTTTTTTTTTCATTTTGGTGGAAGCATTTAAGCCAAGAAACTCATGTTCTAGGGGTAAATAAACTGTTCGGGTAGATTAGCAAGAGATGCATTCAATTTTTTTATCTAAACAGATTGAATGATCAACCTCATGGTAAAAATTGCTGAGGTTGTTGACCATTGATTTAAAGTGAATGTGCATTTTGTGAGGTCCTTTAGGAATTGTAATGGAGGTCTTCGAGGAGTTTGCATTGTTGATAAAATCATATATCTTGGGGAAAGCCTGAAGTGGCATATAGAGTGGCACATTGGTTGTCAGATATCAAATATATTAAAAAAACTTGGTTCTAGGAGTTGAGGATCGCAAGATTAAATAGCGTTAAGACAGTAAAAGGCAGATGTAGGATTAAACTTGGCAAAAACTTTGTGGCAGATAAGAAAGGTGAATGTTGGGCAAGGGCACTAACATATCAAAATAAAAAAATGTTGCTAGAGGTGGGAATTTTTTGAGTTAGGGACGCAGTAAGTGAGTAAAATAACTGCAGTACTGAATATGTATTTCACAATATGATGATGTCTGATATTGCAGTCTTCTCACAATGTTCAGATGAGACATTGCTTTTCTAAAGATGTTTAGTTTTCCACGTGATCTCTGAAGCTTGTTTTAATTTACAACATTGGGAAGCTTGACTTCTTTTGTTTTTTTTTTTTTTTTGCA
>Ga0307515_10018151_pt1 | contig 12763 bp, 16 predicted proteins | sample 17_EM_MG_FD_194513 | JGI IMG/M metagenome (GOLD analysis project Ga0307515, IMG submission 194513) | Populus trichocarpa ectomycorrhiza microbial communities from riparian zone in the Pacific Northwest, United States - 17_EM | ecosystem: Host-associated > Plants > Roots > Unclassified | place... | reverse complement strand
GCCTCGTCGATCTCTATCCCGACTGGCCGGGTGAAACCTTCCCGCTCTATGCCGTTCATCCCTCACGCCATCACGCGCCGGCAAAGGTCCACGCCTTCATCGATTTCTGCACCGAGATCATCCGCGGGGAGCAATCGCAGGCAACGCCTAAAGTTGGTGTGACAGCTTATCCGTGAACGCGGCGCACCTGAAATTATCGGAAACCTTCTAAGCCCGTTCGAGCCGAACCTTTTCCCTCATGCGCCAGACCCGCGGTGTTTCTCCCGTATATTTGAGGAAGAACCGGGAGAAATAGGCGGGATCGGCAAAGCCGAGCCGGAATCCGATCTCCTGGACGCTGGCCAGCGTGAACACGAGCTGGCGTTTCGCCTCTTCGATGAGTTTCCCGGCGATCAATTCATGCGCAGTATTGCCGGTCATCGACCGGACGATGCGGTTGAGATGTGTCGGCGAAACCCCAAGTCCTCTGGCGTAGAAGGAGGCGGGTTTGTGCGATCGGAAATGCTGCTGAATCAACTCGTTCAGCATTTCCATCCGCCGCGCATTCTCGTCTGGCGGAAGCTCCTGCGAGTTTCCCTCATGGGAAATCCTCGCTGTCAGCCGCAGCGCCAGCGCAACATAGGCTGCCAACGCCTCGTTGCGACCGCTGCGGCGATTTTCGAATTCGTCTCCCAGCCGTTTCAATGTCTGCACGAGGTAAGCCGCTTCGGCATCATGCCGGTCGAGCGACGTCAGATGCGGCAGCGCCAGCCATTCGCCGAGATGGCTTCGATCGCCGGGTGAATGACCGAGATGGGATTTCAATATGGTGATGACGATGCCGTCGATATCGCGTGAAAAGCGAAAACCGTGATTAAGCCCGGAGGGAACCGTGATGATTGCCGGCGGACGGATACCATGGCTCTTCTCACCGAAAATCGCATCGCCTGATCCCGCTTCGATGTACAATATCTGAAAGAAGCTCTCGTGACGATGCAGCCCGATCTCCCACCGATGCAGGCTGCTGCGGGAGCGAATTGTTTCGCAATGCACCCAAAAATCCGGCCCCTGCCCGGTATTTTCACCGTAGAGCTCATAGGTGGGCACATGTCTGATCATGGGATTCCCTCAGCACCAATGTTCGATTAGTGCAATTTTTCGGCCGGAAAGTCCATTGCTGCAGCAAGGGCGACACGGCAGAATCTGGCAAAACGCAAAATTGCAGGGAGGAAGCATTTGCGAACCCAGGTCGCCATCATCGGTTCGGGGCCATCCGGCCTGCTGCTCGGCCAGCTCCTGGCCGAAGCCGGCATCGACAATGTCATTCTCGATCGTGTGAACAAGGATTACATCCTGGGTCGGGTTCGCGCCGGCGTTCTGGAGGAGGGCACGGTCAAGCTGCTGGATCAGGCAAAAGCCGGGACAAGGCTGCATGCCGAAGGCTTGCCGCATGACGGCTTCTCATTGGCCTTCGACGGGCGCGACCACCGTATCGACCTCCACGAACTGACCGGCGGCAAGCGAGTCACTGTCTACGGACAGACCGAAGTGACGCGCGATCTTATGGAGCGACGCGAAGCAAGCGGCTCCCTGTCGATCTACGATGCCGTCGATGTCGCGCCGCATGATTTCGACGGCCGCTCCCCTTTCGTCACCTACACGAAGGACGGTGTGACCAAACGCATCGATTGCGACTTCATCGCCGGCTGCGATGGCTTTCACGGCGCCAGCCGCAAGGCCATTCCGGAACGCGCGATCAGGAGTTTCGAGAAGGTTTACCCGTTCGGCTGGCTGGGCATCCTTGCCGATGTGGCGCCTGTCAGCCATGAGCTGATCTATGCCAACCATCCAAGGGGCTTTGCGCTCTGTTCGATGCGCTCGGCCACGCGCAGCCGTTACTATATCCAATGTACGCTCGACGAGAAGATAGAAGGCTGGAGCGACGATCGCTTCTGGGACGAGCTGAGACGGCGTCTTCCGGCGCATCACGCCGAGGCATTGGCGACCGCGCCGTCGTTCGAGAAATCGATCGCTCCACTGCGCTCCTTCGTCGCCGAGCCGATGCGCTTCGGCCGGCTTTTCCTCGTCGGCGACGCCGCCCATATCGTACCACCGACCGGTGCCAAGGGGCTGAACCTTGCAGCCAGCGACGTCCACTACCTTTTCTCCGGGCTCATCGAGCATTACCGGGAACGCTCGGACTGCGGCATTGACGCCTACTCGCAAAAGGCGCTTGCTCGCGTCTGGAAGTCCGTCCGCTTTTCCTGGTGGATGACGACGATGATGCACCGCTTTCCTGACACGGATAATTTCGGCCAGAAGATCCAGGAGGCGGAACTCGATTACCTCACCCATTCCCGCGCCGCCTCGACGGCGCTCGCGGAGAAGTACGTGGGACTGCCATTCTGATACGAGGATCTGAGGCTGGCGTGGGCCAAAAATCGACCGCAGAGCCGGCCGCCAATAGTTCCGCTCCTCGACACGCAATCATAATCTCAGGGTTATGGATTTCGGTATTTATTTCATTTTACATTACCATTTCGCATGACAATCTAGCGGTAAATTTCTAGCCGCTAGGGAATATGGCGCTGGAGTGCGCCAAAAAAGGGAGAGAGAAAGAATGAACAAGCTACTTCTGGCCGCCATTGCGGCAGTCGTCATGGGCACGAGCGCCTATGCCGACACCATCAAGGTCGGCGTCATCGGCCCGTTCTCCGGTCCGTTCGCCCTCCAGGGCAAGAACTTCAAGGCCGGCATCGATGCCTATATGGCGGTCAACGGTAGCAAGGTCGGCAACGACACGGTCGAGATCGTTTATCGCGACGTGCCGCAGGCCGATCCCGCCCAATCCAAGGCGCTGGCCCAGGAGTTGATCGTCAAGGAGAAGGTCCAGTATCTCGCCGGCTTCTATTTCACGCCGGATGCCATGGCCGTAACGCCGATCCTGAAGCAGGGCAATGTGCCCATGGTTATCATGAACGCCGCCACATCGGCGATCGTGACCAAGAGCCCGCTCGTCGTTCGCACCTCGTTCACGACCTGGCAGACATCGACGCCGATCGCCAAGGTCGCCTTCGACGCGGGCGTCAAGAAGGTGATCTCGGTCGTCAGCGATTACGGTCCTGGCATCGACGCCGAGAACGCCTTCAAGGCCGGCTTCGAGAAGGCCGGCGGCCAGGTGGTCGAAGCGATCCGCATACCGCTGGCGACCAACGACTTCAGCCCGATCATGCAGCGCATCAAGGATTCCGGCGCTGAGGGTGTCTTCGCCTTCCTGCCGTCGGGTCCGACAACGCTCGGCTTTGTCAAGGCTTACAATGGAAACGGCCTGAAGGCCGCCGGCATCAAGTTCTTCGCGCCTGGTGATCTGACCCAGGAATCCGACTTGCCGGCTCTCGGCGATGCAGCACTCGGCATCCAGACGACCTTCCACTATGCCGTCTCGCACGACTCTCCGGAGAACAAGGCTTTCGTCGAGGCTGCGACGAAGGCAATCGGCAACAAGGCCGAGCTCTCCTTCCCCTCAGTCAGTGCCTATGACGGCATGTATGTCATCTATAAGATGATCGAAGCGACCGGCGGCAAGCAGGATGCTGAGAAGGCCGTCGATGCGGTCAAGGGCCTTGCCTGGGTGAGCCCGCGCGGCCCGGTTTCGATCGACCCGGAAAGCCGTCACATCACGCAGAACATCTATCTGCGCGAAGTCGCCAAAGCCGATGACGGAACCTACTTCAACAAGGAGATCCAGACTTTCGAGAAGCAGGGCGATCCGGGCCTCGCGGCCGTCAAGTAACATCGAGCGTCAAGATATGCGACGGGCTTGGCCAGCGATCCTGAGCCCGCCGCATCGAAGCAGGATATGTCCATGCAGACAGTCTTCAGCATAGCCGTCGACGCCTTTGCCTATGGTATGGTGCTGTTCGTGATATCGATCGGCCTTTCCCTAACCATGGGGCTGATGCGTGTCGTCAACCTCGCCCATGGCGCCTTCGCGATGATCGGCGGCTATATCGCCTCCTATGTCGCGCATGATCTCGGCCTTGGTTATGCCACAGCGGTCATTGCCGCTATTGTCGTCACGATCATCGTCGCAATCCCGATCGAGCGTTTTCTCTACCGCCGGATTTACGGCGCGCCGGAACTGACCCAGGTGCTGATGACCATCGGCATCACCTTCTGCATTATCGGCATCGCCAATTATGCGATGGGGCCGACGCTGAAGACCATTCCGCTTGCCGGCGCGCTGCAAGGATCGGCCGATCTCGGCTTCCGCACCATTCCCATTCACAGGCTTTTCGTCATCCTCTGCGGCCTGGCTGTCGCGCTCGCTCTCTGGTTCGCGATCGACCGGACCAGCTTCGGGGTCAAGCTGCGCGCCTCCGTCGATGATGCGGCCATGGCTGCAGCACTCGGCGTGCGCACCGAGATCATCTACGCGGTGAGCTTTGCCGTCGCCGTCGGGCTTGCCGCCTTCGGCGGGGTCGTCGGGGCCGAGCTCCTGCCCGTCGAGCCCTATTACGCACTGCGCTACATGGTCACCTTCCTGGTCGTCGTTTCCGTCGGCGGCGCGGGTTCCATTCCGGGCGCGCTGATCGCCTGCCTCCTGCTGGGCGCGATCGATACGACAGGGCGGTATCTGATGCCTGAATTCGGCGAATTCTTCTTCTATCTCGCCGTGATATCAATCATCTGCGTTTTCCCCCGCGGCCTTGCCGGAAGGACGAAATGAGATGACGCTTGTGATCAACGACGAAAACGGACGTCTTCAGCACCGGCGCGGTTTCATCGGCCGCGATCTTGCCGGAATGGCGGCCATCATTGCCATTGCCGCGATCGGCTATTTCGCCTTTCCTGACAATCTCGCTCTTTTGACCCGCATGATCACGATCGCGCTGCTCGTCCTGTCGCTCGATCTCGTGACCGGTTACTGCGGCGTCGCAACGCTCGGCCATGCGGCACTCTTCGGCTCCGGCGCCTACGCAGCCGGGATCCTGTCGGCGCATTACGGCATTAATGACCCCCTGCTGATGATGATTGCCGGCATCGCAGGAGGCGCGGTTGCCGGGCTTCTGTGTGGCCTCATCATCCTGCGTGCGCATGGACTGCCGCAACTCGTGCTGTCGATTGCGCTCATTAACCTCTTCCATGAATTCGCCAACAAGGCCTCGTCATGGACCGGAGGCAGCGATGGACTTTCCGGCATCTCGCCGGATCCGGTCTTCGGCCTCTTCGAATTCGATCTCTACGGTCATACCGCCTTCTTCTTCGGAATGGCGCTGCTGCTGATCGTTTTCGTGATGCTGCGATTCCTGGTCCGCTCGCCCTTCGGCATGCTCTGCCGCGGCATCAAGGAAGACCCGCTGCGCATCCGCGCCATGGGCGCTTCGCCGAAGGCAGCTCTCATCAAGATGTATGGCATCTCGGGCGCAGTCGCTGGTGTCGGCGGAGCCCTGAATGCGATTTCGACGCAGGTCGTGGGCCTCGACAGCCTGTCTTTCACCCAATCGGCCGAAGCGCTGGTCATGCTCGTGCTCGGCGGCACCGGCTCTCTCTTCGGCGCTCTGTCCGGCACTGTCGTCTTCATGCTCTTCGAGGATTATGTCTCCGCCGCCAATCCCTTCCACTGGCTGACCATGGTCGGCGCGCTGCTGATCGCCGTCGTGCTTTTCGCGCCGAAAGGTCTCTACGGCACATCAGCGGCCTTCATTGCTCGCCGCAGGGGGCAGCGCTCATGAGCCCCGTTTTCGAAGTCGCCAACCTCAGGAAAGCCTTCGGCGGCCTTGCGGTCACAAACGATGTCTCGCTGACGATGTCACCCGGCGATCGTATCGCGCTGATCGGCCCGAACGGCGCCGGCAAGACCACCTTCGTCAATCTCGTCACCGGCAATCTGTCGCCCGATTCCGGCGAGGTTCGCCTCGGCGGGGAGACGGTGACGAAGGTCGATGCGACCGGCAGGGTCAAGCGCGGCCTCGTCCGATCCTTTCAGGTGACACGGCTTTTCCACGATATGACGCCAGCCGAACATGTGGGGCTCGCCATTCTTCAACGGGACGGCAAGACGGGTCGTGTCTTCGGAAATTTCTTGCGTATGCCCGATGTCATGGCGGAGATCGACGATCTTCTTGGAAAGCTCGGACTGGCTTTTCTGATGCATCGAAAGGTCAGCGAGATCGCCTATGGCCAGCAGCGGCTTGTCGAAATCGCCGTGGCGCTGGCGCTGAAGCCCAAGGTGCTGCTGCTCGACGAGCCGGCCGCCGGTGTGCCGCAGAGCGATACCGGCCGCATCGAGCAGGCGCTTGCCGATCTGCCGGCCGATCTCGCCGTCCTGATGATCGAACACGATATGGATCTGGTCTTCCGTTTTGCCAGGCGGGTCGTCGTGCTTGCGGCCGGCTCGATCATCTTCGATGGCTTGCCTGAAGACGTCACCAAGGATGCGCGCGTGCGCGAAGCCTATCTCGGGAGCTATGCCAATGCCAGCCCTGTCGCTTGAGGTCGAAAATCTGTCGGCCGGATATGGGCCGACGAGAGTGCTCGAAGGCGTCTCCTTCTCGGTGCCGGCAGGCGCACGGCTTGCCGTGCTTGGCCGCAACGGCATGGGCAAGACCACGCTGCTCGCAACGCTCGCGGGGCAGACCCGGCGCTATGAAGGCAGCATCCGCCTCGGCGATTCGGATGTCACCGCAGCACGAAGTGCTGCACGCGCGCATAAGGGCTTGGGATATGTGCCGCAAACACGCTGCGTCTTCCCGACGCTGACGGTCGAAGAAAACCTTTTCGTCGGCCTGAAGGCACGGCCGAAATCGGCACTGGAGGAAGCCTATGCCATGTTCCCGCGCCTGAAGGAGCGCCGCCGCAATCTCGGCAGCCAACTCTCCGGCGGCGAGCAGCAGATGCTCTCCACCGCCCGCACCATTCTCGGCCGCCCCTCCGTCCTGCTGCTCGACGAACCGCTGGAGGGCCTGGCGCCGATCATCTGCGAGGAACTGATGGCTGCCTTCGCCGAACTCGCCAAGACGGGGGACATGACTATCCTTCTGGTCGAGCAACGCATCCAGAGCGCCCTCGATTTCGCCGATCAGGTCGTGATCCTCGAACGCGGCAGACTGGCCTGGGCGGGAACGCCGGAAACTCTGTCCAGGGATCACGAGACTGTCGAAAGTCTGCTTGGGGTCGGCGGCCTGCATTGACGCCGGCCCGGCAGAACCGCGGCGCTGCCGATCGAGCCCTCGTTTCTTCCTTAAGGTTGCGAGCATGCGAAGCAATTCACGCAGTATATCGTCACTATGACGTCATCGTTGACCTGTCATTATTATGCCGTCCGAAAAATTTTCTGTCGGTGAGAGTGGTAATCGTCTGAACAGGCTGAGAATGCCGTGATCGATGAGGCGACCGCAGCGTAAGACAGGCGAAAACTCTTGAAGCATAGGCAGGATCGACGTCGATTCCGGCTTCTTTACTTGGATGTTGAAGCTATAGCCAATCCGAATCTGCCGGCCTTGACAGGTTGGAATTATCTGCCGCTCCATCGAATTCCATTGCCAGAATACTCGATAAGGTTGCATGATGGAAGGCGCATCGAGCGGGAGGTAGAAATGGCAAACCACAAGCCAGTCGCAGGTGACGTATACCAGCCTATTTTCAACATCGACAAGCCGATCGACGGCAATATCCTGGATAATACAAGTTCCACGGATGCCGACGGAGATCGGGTGCGCCTCAACTTCGTGAACGGACAGCGAATTCCGCAGCCGGCCGATCCGGATGGACCCGCCACGACGACGACAATCGAGGGAAAATACGGCACGCTGACCGTCTATTCCAACGGTAACTACACGTATGAACTCGATCAAGCCAACCCGGTGGTATCGGCGCTCGGCCCGGGAGACCAACTCGTCGACCAGTTCAATTTCAAGATCTCGGATGGCAAAGGCGCCACCGACTTCGGCTTGCTCAACATCGCGGTCGACTTGCCGGAACGTGGCGACGTGTTCGTCAATTTCGAGGATGTCGGCAAACACGACTTCCCCACAGGCTATAAAGGCTTCGATTGGGGCGCTTGGTACGATGGTGACGACGCAACGGTACAGAAGGAAGCCGACGGCAACCATTATCTGTCAGGCGGCGTATTCTGGACACCCATCCAAGCCACCGATGGCGGTCACTTTCAGATCGAGCAATTCAGTGTTGCAAACGGCACATCGGACTATGACAACGTTCTGACGATCGAAGGCAAACTGAACGGCGATACCGTATTCTTGGTTACGGTCAACGTCACCGCCGACAGCATTCATGACCCGCAAGTGATCGATCTCGGCGCCCACGGCGAAATCGACTCTCTCGTGCTCGACACCGAGCCCGTGATCACCGAAACGAGCGGTCCGGACTATTATGGTGCGCAATACGACAACTTTCATTTCATCGTTTGATTGACGATGAAGGAATAGAGAGCAACGAGGCACTCATGGCAAACGGCAAACCCATTGTGGTCGACGACCATCTGTCGTTCTCAGAGAATGATCTGATATCGGGGAATCTGCTGAGCAACGATCACGATCCGGATAGCGCGGCTTTGTATCTCCGCTTCTTCGACGGCGTTCGCGTCGATGCCAAGAGGAGCATGACGGAAACACAGGAAACAATAGTCCAAGGCGAATATGGCACCTTCAGGCTGCATCCGGATGGGTCGTTCACGTACCAGCTCGACCATTCGCTCGAGGCCGTAAAGAACCTGAGTGCAGGAGAGCATCTGACGGAAAGAGTGACTTACAAGATGTCAGACGGTGGCGGAGCGACGGATACCGGCGTTCTCGACTTGAAGATCAATGGCAGCGACGAGCCGCCTCCAGTTCGCACCCTTTTGGATTTTGATAACCTACCGCCTAACGGAGACCTTCCACAAGGGTATGGCGGCTTCCAGTTCAAAGCTGACTTGCCATTTCTGACGTTTAACACCGACGACAACGATTTTTTCCATGGTTATCATGGAAATCTCGCCTACACATCTGAATATTCAGCAGAGATAAGCCGCACAGACCATCAGAATTTCGATTTGATAGAGTTGGATATTGGCACGCTATTTCTACTTGGCCCTGTGAAAATTACGGCGACCAGTGCCGATGGAACCGAACATGAATTCATCGTTCCAACGGATGGCGTGAATGCCAAGCACCTGGTGTTGGACTGGGAGGACATAAGCACCGTCCATTTTGACGTCGCCCAGAGTACGATCTTCGCGTTTGACAATATCCTGGTGGGATAGTCCACCTGCCAATATCAACGCACGTTGGGATGATTTGATTCATCGCAAGACTGCAGTAAACGTCCTTATCAGGTTTTTGGGGCGTTAGCGTTTTGGATGCTTAACAAGGGCATACAGTATCAGTGGGCACCCCTACGAATGCGATGGACGAACAATGCAAGTGGCGATGAACTATAGAACGCTATGACGATGTCTCCCGCCACAGGCTTTTCCATCATCGCATATTGTGTCGTCACCTTCCTGCTCTTCGGCAGTTTCGACGCGCCATTGTCCTTCCTGACGATTTGGTCGGATCGTTTAGCCGGGCCGCTGTGGAATCGCGCTATAATTATAATCATTGCGACCGCAGCTATTGTCATTTTTGCAATCAACCGCCTGCACGTCAGCCCCGTTTATAGACTTCCAATCTTTATCGTCGTTTGGATGCCCCTGTTTGTGGTCTTAGTTGCGCTCTATGCGGACCGGGTAAGGATCGAAAAAATCGCGGAATTCAAGCCAGATGCTTATATCGAGCATTCGTTCATGCGCTCCCTTCATGAGGCGCCAGAGGAGTTTCAGTTTTTCCTCCACGCTGCGGCCCTGCGAAACTGCATCCCTTACGCATGGAGTTATCGCACGATGGACTTCTACCCGTTGCCGGCAGATGCCGCCGTCAATGTGCTTCCGCAGGAGTGGATTGATCGCTGCGCCATTCAGCGCACAAGATGACAGCGACGCCATTGATTGCCAGGTCCCTGGAAGAGCAATCCCATGAAAAGTGCGAAACGATTTTCTATCCGGAATTGCGTAAAAACGAGAGGTTAGAGCGGTTCAGTGTTTCCATGAAAAGCTGAACTGCTTTAGCACCCATCACGCCCTCATCGGGCGTCGATGGCCTTGACAGATTCACGTGACTTAAGCTCGTCTTCGAACGGATGAATATGTCGCCGATCAAAAGGCGGCGCGGGCGCAAGCTCGCCGCATCTGGCAGGATCGATTCGATCAACCTTGCGAAGCGCGCGCCGCGCGGCTGCGCCTTCGTGCGGAGTGAACAAACATTTGCTAAAAGCAAACTTCTCATTCGATCAAAAACGCTCTATAAGCTAACATACTCGTATGAAACAGATTGCTTACAGCCGCGACGCCATCAAGACCCTCAAGCGTATGCCGGACAACACGGCATCGCTGATCCGGTCTAAGATAGAACAATATGCCTCAGACCCAGCGAGCCTTGCAAACAATGTCAAGGCTCTCAAAGGAACGGCAGGGGCCTTTCGCCTTCGGGTTGGCGATTGGCGGGCTCTTTTCACGGAAGACGGCCGGGTGATCTCCATTATCAAAGTTGCTCCGCGGGGGTAACGCTTATGAATAAAGGGAATAGCCTTATGAACGCTCAGTTCATCACCACCGCATCCGGGGAACGGATGGCGGTCATCGCCGAGAATGACTATCGCCGGCTCCTCGATAGCTTGGAAGACGCTCTCGACGGGGCGGTCGTAGCTTCCTTCAATGAGAAGCTTGCGTCTGGCCAGGAAGAGCTTATCCCGGCCGAATTCGCAAACCGCCTGATCGACGGAGAAAACCCGATCAAGGTATGGCGCGAATACCGCGGGATGACATCCCGCGGTCTCGCCGCGAAGGCAGACATCAGCCCTGGCTTTCTTTCTCAGATCGAGAACGGCGTGCGCGACGGAAGCTTCGAAACGATCAAGAAGATCGCGGCCGCCCTGAATGTGACGCTCGACGACCTCGCATAGCCTCAGAGAATTGCCAGGTCGTGAGGGACGCGCTTCATGCTGACTTCCTGTGACGTGTTCTTTGGGTTCATTTCTTCGCGTCCCTGGCTGCGGCGCGCCGAGGCTTCTTCGCTGTTAACCTGATCAGTCTTTCGTATTTTTGCACCTCGGATGGGAATGCTTTTATGCCGGCGGTTTCGGCATCTTGGCCGGTTCGCGAAGGACATCCCACAAGGCTAGCAGGTCTGCCTCGGAAAAGAGATGATCGCGGCCGCGCCTGGAGCATAAGCCGTATGCTTTGCCGAGTTTGATAACGCCGCGGTTGGTCAGCCTGAGACGTTCGGCGGCTTCGTCAGCCGTGTAAATCGTGTCTAGCGGGATTGAGGGTGTCACTTTGATCTCACCACATAAGAAAGAACGCTTGCCAGCGGCACAAATGCCGAAAGCTGTAACTGTCCGGTGGTGACGGATCGAATGCGGATTGGTGAGCCGCAATTGGAAGCTATTGGAGCTCGCTGGAGCGGTCAAGAGAGAACGGCCACGTAATCTCGTGGCAGCAGCGTGACGTCAATCTGCCGCCCGACCCCATTCTTAAGCTAATGGCAGTCGCGTCCTGCCGCTGCCTTTATATCATCGCATCGCCAACGCAAGAGCGGGCCGTTCGGCTGACCGTGTGCGACGGTGATTGGGTGGGGGCGGTCAAGTGCTGTCGGATGTCATGAATATGCGCCAAAAGCCAACAGAACTGCGCCGACCGCGATAACGGTTAGAGCTTGCCAATTTTGAGATACTCCGAGGAACCTGAGGCCTTGGTGCCGTGGTTCTAGCGTGCTGCCGCCTTGGGGCATTTGATGCGGATCACTCGGTCTTCGACGAAGCGCCGATGAAAAGAGAAAAAGTAGTCCGCCGATTATGAGAGCGGCACCGATCAAGATCACCCACATCACAGCCTCCGCTAGCGGACAAGTGTGTAGGTTTAACCAGATTCGGACTTGATTGTTCCGCCTTAGCTGAGGGCATGTGTCGCGGCTACTGCCGATCCCGCAGACGGACGCCCGGGCCGTTACCGTTCTGATCGATGAAGATGATGCCCGCAGTTTCGAAGCATCTTCGCAGAACATCCAGCGTGGCATGTTGAGACGCTGACTTTCCGCTTTCGAAGTTGCGGATCGTCGCCGCGCAGCCGTTCATCGGAGGTTAATGCTAATTAACCCAGGCTCGCAGCCTGAAAGGATGCGCCGATGAAGATGCTTTTTGCCTCAATTGCAGCCACGGTCTTGGCTGCATCTTTCGCCCTGCCGCTAAACGCCGCGCCGATCGTCGTGCCGAACGCAGTACATATGCACACCCCCGACGTCGAGCAGATCAAACACCGTCGCCACGGTAATGGACATGCGTATGGCCATTGGAAGAAACAGCGGTACGCTTACCGCGACTGCCGGTATTATGGCTCGTGCTATCGTCCGCGGTATTACGGCAGCCGCGACTATTACGGCTATCGCGACTACTACCCCTATCGTCGTCGGTCAGGTGTGACCGTGTATTTCGATTTTTAGTCGGCATTAGCCACAGAACGGTCTTGGATAAAAAGAAAGGGTCGGGCGAATGCTCGCGCCGACCCTTCTTTGATTGCATCAGCAGGGTGCCAGTACATCCGTGGTCACCAGCAAAAGCCATCTGATAGATTGAATTTATGCGCCTCGTGAATTTTCGCAAGGATTAGGGGGATGCTGATTTAGGGCTAGGTGAGGGAGGCGCGAGCACCACCGGTGCCCACACCAGCGGTGTGGTTTTCCGTGTTGCA
>Ga0307515_10018149_pt1 | contig 12763 bp, 17 predicted proteins | sample 17_EM_MG_FD_194513 | JGI IMG/M metagenome (GOLD analysis project Ga0307515, IMG submission 194513) | Populus trichocarpa ectomycorrhiza microbial communities from riparian zone in the Pacific Northwest, United States - 17_EM | ecosystem: Host-associated > Plants > Roots > Unclassified | place... | reverse complement strand
GAGTTGGTTGGCGTCGGTTTCCGCGCGGCAATGCAAGGCAAGAGTTTGAATCTCACGTTGGGCTTCTCGCATCCCGTGAACGTCGCGGTGCCGGAAGGCATCACGATCGAGACGCCGACCCAGACGGAAATTCTGATCAAGGGCGTGGATCGTCAGAAGGTCGGACAAGTGGCCGCTGAGATCCGCGACATCCGCCCGCCGGAGCCTTACAAGGGCAAGGGCGTGCGTTACGCGAACGAGCAGATCTCCCTCAAAGAAGGGAAGAAGAAGTAATTCGCATGAATATCTCGAAGAAAGCACGGCGACAGCGCCGCTCCATCAAGACCCGGGCTCACATTCGCAGCCTCGGGGTTGCGCGTCTGACGATTCATCGCAGCGCCCAGCACATCTATGCGCAGGTGTTCGATTCGTCCGGCGCCAAAGTACTCGCCGCCGCATCGACTGTGCAGTCGGCTGTGCGCGAAGGCCTGAAGGGCACGGGCAATGTCGAGGCCGCGAAGGCCGTTGGCCGTGCGATCGCCGAAAAGGCCAAGGCCGCGGGCGTCACCAAGGTCGCGTTCGATCGCGCGGGCTTCAAGTATCACGGTCGAGTCAAAGCGCTGGCCGACGCGGCGCGCGAAGCGGGCCTCGAGTTTTAAGGAATCACTGTCGAGAGGGCCGCAGGCCGCTTTCGAAAAGATAGGTACAAGACATGGCGAGAGCGGAAAACAAGCGCGAGTCAGCGGACGAGTTTCTGGAGAAACTCGTTGCGGTGAACCGCACGGCGAAAGTCGTCAAGGGTGGCCGTCAATTTGGTTTCACGGCGCTGACTGTCGTCGGTGACGGTGCCGGTCGCGTTGGTTTCGGGTTCGGCAAGGCTCGTGAAGTGCCGGTTGCTATCTCGAAGGCTATGGCGCAAGCGCGCAAGAACATGATCAGCGTGGCGTTGAAGAACGATACGTTGTTCTATGCGATCAAAGGTGCACATGGCGCCACGCGAGTTCTCATGCAGCCCGCGTCAGACGGTACCGGTGTTATCGCCGGAGGTGGCATGCGCGCGGTGCTCGAGTGTGCTGGTGTGCGCAACGTGCTGGCGAAAAGCTACGGCTCGCGTAACCCCATCAACGTGGTTCGGGCGACGATCGGTGCCTTGGCTCAGGTGCGCTCTCCCGACGAAATCGCTGCGAAGCGTGGCAAGACGCTCGAAGAGATCACGGGTTAATCATCATGGCCGAGCAATACAAGATCACGCTAATGAAGAGTCTGTACGGACAGCTCGCGAATATCGCGGCGTCTGTGCGCGGTCTCGGCCTGCGTAAGCCGCATCAAACGGTCACGGTCGTGGGCACTCCCGAAAACAAGGGAATGATCAACGCCGCCAGTCATTTGCTGAAGGTTGAAAAGGAAGGCTGAGCGTTCTCGAACGCCTACCTCTTGGATCGAAACTATGCGACTCAATACTTTAAAACCCGCTCCTGGCTCCAAGCGTCCGCGCTTGCGCGTCGGTCGCGGTGCATCGGCCGGTCAAGGCAAGACTTGCGGCCGTGGCGTGAAGGGGCAGCGTGCCCGTAAAGGCGGCTATCACAAGGTCGGTTTTGAAGGCGGCCAGATGCCGCTGCAACGCCGGCTGCCGAAGGTCGGCTTCCGCTCGGCCATGAAGAAGACACGCGCCGAAGTTCGCCTGAGCGAGCTTGCGAAAATCGAAGCGGCCGTGATCGATCTCGAGGCGTTGAAGCAAGCCGGCGTCGTGCCGGTGTTTGCCGAGCGCGCCAAGGTCGTGCTGTCCGGTGAGATTAAGAGAGCCGTGACGCTGAAGGGCGTGGCGGCAACCAAGGGCGCGCTAGCGGCAATCGAAGCCGCTGGCGGAAAGTTGGAAGCCTAAGGTTCTTCAGGGCAGGAGAGAGCAACCGCAGTGGCCAACTCGTCAGTGAACAATCCCACAGCCGGGCTCGGCGATGCCGCTCGCTTTGGTGAGATTCGCAGCCGGTTGATGTTCCTGATCGGCGGGCTCGTCGTGTATCGCATTGGAACGTTCATCCCCGTGCCGGGCATCAACCCCGATGCGGTCGCGCGTTTCTTCGGCGATCAGTCGAACACGATTCTCGGCATCGTGAATATGTTCTCCGGCGGTGCGCTGCAGCGGCTGTCGATCTTCGCGATGGGCGTGATGCCCTACATCTCCGCCTCCATCATCATTCAAATGATGTCGATGGTGATCCCATCGCTCATGGAATACCGCAAGGAAGGCGAATCCGGGCGTCGCAAGCTCACGGAGCTCACGCGCTACGCCACGGTGGTTCTTGCGGCGTTCCAATCTTTCGCAGCGGCGGTGGCCCTGCAAAACAACGACATGGTGCTCGCCTCCGGGTTTCCATGGCTGTTCACCGCCACGGTCACCATGACCACCGGCACGATGTTCTTGATGTGGCTCGGCGAGCAGATCACCGAGCGCGGCATCGGCAACGGTATTTCGATGTTGATTCTGACGGGCATCGTCGCGGGTCTGCCGGCCGCGGTCGGCAGCACGGCCGAACAGGTGAGCACAGGCGAAATGTCTGGCCCATTTGCCTTGATGTTGATCATCGTCGTGCTGCTCGTCACCGGCTTCGTGGTTTTCGTGGAGCGGGCTCAGCGCCGCATCGCGGTCAACTACGCGAAGCGCCAGGTCGGTCGCCGCATGTATGCGGGGCAGAGCAGCCACCTGCCGTTCAAGCTGAACATGGCCGGCGTCATTCCGCCCATCTTTGCGTCGAGCTTGCTGTTGTTCCCGGCCACCATCGCCAGCTTCTTCGGCAACAGCTCGGAAGGTTGGCTGGGTAACGCGCTGCAGAGCATGGCTGCATCGCTCGGATACGGGCAGCCTTTGCACTTGGTGATCTACGCAGTACTAATTGTTTTCTTCTGTTTCTTTTATACTGCGCTCGTTTTCAACGCGCGGGACACAGCGGATAACTTAAAGAAGTCGGGAGCATTTATTCCCGGCATCCGTCCCGGCCAGCAAACAGCGGACTACATCGACAAAGTGCTCACGAGGCTGACGCTCTGGGGCGCGCTGTACGTGGGTGGGGTCTGTCTGTTACCGGAATTCTTAGTTTCGTCGCAGGGCGTGCCGTTCCAGTTTGGCGGTACGTCGCTGCTGATCGTCGTGGTGGTGGTGATGGATTTCATGTCGCAGCTGCAGGCGCACATGATGTCGCACCACTATCCGGGCCTGTTGAAGAAGGCGAACCTGCTCGGCGTAGGCCGTGGGCAGGGCGCTTGAATTTTAAGTTAGCGCGCCATTGGCGCGACTTTGCGCGCCGAGTGCGGCGCGACGGAAGCAATCATGAAAGTCAGACCGTCAGTAAAGAAGATCTGCAAGAACTGCAAGATCGTGCGGCGTCGGCGCGTGGTCTACGTCATCTGTTCGGACCAACGCCACAAGCAGCGACAGGGTTGAGAGGGCAGCACGCATGGCACGTATAGCGGGCATCAATATCCCGATGAACAAGCACACATGGGTGGGGCTTACGCACATCTTTGGCGTAGGTCGCACACGTGCGAAGGAAGCCTGCGAGCTCGCCGGCGTCGATCCCACCACGAAAGTGAAAGATCTGACGGAATCCGAAGTGAACTCCATCCGCTCCGTCATCGCCAAGTGGCTCGTCGAAGGCGATTTGCGCCGCGAAGTGTCCATGAACATCAAGCGCTTGATGGACCTCGGGTCATATCGCGGCATGCGGCATCGTCGCGGCCTGCCGGTTCGCGGTCAACGTACACGCACCAATGCGCGCACTCGAAAGGGTCCGCGTAAGCAAGCGGTGAAGCTGAATGCACCGCCGGGCAAGGCGTAATAGGAGCCCTCAGATAAATGGCTGATCAGAAACAGCAGGCCAATAACGCCGCAGCAGCGGCGAAAAAGCCCAAAAAAGCGCGCAAGAATGTGCTCGATGCGATTGCGCACATTCATGCGTCTTTCAACAACACGATCATCACGATCACCGATCGGCAGGGCAACACGCTGTCGTGGGCCACGTCCGGTGGTTGCGGATTCCGCGGCTCCCGTAAGAGCACACCGTTCGCTGCGCAGGTCGCTGCTGAAAAGGCAGGCAAGGCCGCTCAGGAACACGGCGTGAAGAACGTCGAAGTTCGCGTCGGCGGCCCCGGCCCAGGACGTGAATCCGCGGTACGTGCGTTGAATCAGGCCGGTTTAAAAATCACGAGCATTTCGGATGTGACGCCGATTCCGCATAACGGATGCCGTCCCCCGAAAAAGCGCAGAGTTTGAGGACTTAAGACATGGCTCGTTACGTCGGACCCAAGTGCAAGCTCGCGCGTCGCGAAGGCACGGATCTGTTCCTCAAGAGTGGCGTGAAGCCCCTTGAGAGCAAGTGCAAATTCCAGGTGCCGCCGGGCGGCATCAAGGGCGAGCGTCGTACGCGCCTGTCCGATTATGGATTGCAGCTTCGCGAGAAACAGAAGTTGCGCCGCATGTATGGCGTGCTGGAACGCCAATTCGGCAACTACTACGAAGAGGCCGCACGGCGTGCCGGCGCGACGGGTGAAAACCTGCTCAAGCTTCTTGAGTGCCGTTTGGACAACGTGGTGTATCGCATGGGCTTCGCGGCCACGCGCGCCGAAGCGCGCCAGCTCGTGAGCCACAAGGCGATTGTGGTCAACGAGCAAGTGGTGACCATTGCGTCCTACCAGGTCAAGGCCGGCGATATCGTGCAGATCCGCGAGAAATCTCGGAAGCAGCTGCGTATTGCCAGTGCTTTGACCGTCGCCCAGCAGGTGGGCCTGCCCGACTGGGTGGAAGTGAACGACAAAGAGTTCCGCGGCGTGTTCAAGTCGGTGCCTGCGCGCGACGATGTGCTGCCAGACATCAACGAGAATCTGGTCATCGAGCTTTACTCGAAGTAAGCCAGGCAGTGAGCGACCCGGTTTCATCGAATCTGGGTCAATGGGTTGTATTCGGGGCTGGACGGACGCACATAGAGCGCTCCCCCCGTTTCCAACCCACGAATTAGTCGAACAATTCGTTTTCGCCGGCCGCGTGCCGGCAAGGTGAGTCTGCAATGCAGGGATCTGTCACGGAGTTCTTGAAGCCTCGCGTCGTGAAGGTTCAGCCGGTCGCGCCGCGTCAGGCGCGTGTGGTCATTGAGCCGTTCGAGCGTGGGTTCGGCCACACACTTGGCAATGCACTGCGCCGCGTGCTGTTGTCGTCGATGCCCGGCAGCGCCATCACGGAAGTCGAGATCGACGGCGTGCTTCACGAGTACACCAGCATCGAAGGTGTGCAGGAAGACGTCGTAGATATCCTTCTGAACCTGAAGCTGGTCGCTATCCGCATGCATACGCGCGATACGGCTGAGCTGCGCCTGCACAAGAAGGGTCCCGGCCCCGTAACGGCTGGCGACATCCAGACGGACCATGACATCGACGTCGTGAATCCGGAACTGATCATCGCTAACCTGACGAAGGCTGGCGAGCTGAACATGACATTGCGCGTAGAGCGTGGGCGTGGATATCGTCCTGCCGCCGCGCGTGCCGCGTTCGAAGAGCAAACGCGCCCAATCGGTCGCCTGCAGTTGGATGCGTCATTCTCACCAGTTCGTCGCGTCACGTATTCGGTAGATGCGGCGCGCGTTGAGCAGCGTACGGACTTGGATAAGCTGGTTATCGACATCGAAACCAATGGCACGATCGACGCCGAAGAGGCTATCCGTCGCGCCGGCGGCATTCTGAAGGATCAGCTGTCCGTATTCGTTGATCTGCAAGGCGAAGAAGAGGCGGCCACCAAAGTCTCCGAGATGCAGTTCGATCCGATTCTGCTGCGTCCGGTCGACGAGTTGGAGCTGACTGTTCGCAGCGCCAACTGCCTCAAGGCCGAGAACATTCACTACATCGGCGATCTCGTGCAACGCACGGAAGTCGAGTTGCTTCGTACGCCGAACCTCGGCAAGAAGTCGCTCACTGAAATTAAGGAAGTTCTGCAAAGCCACGGTCTCATGCTCGGCATGCGGCTCGATGGTTGGCCGCCCGCGGGCCTCAAGCAGGACGATGAGCGCGATCTCATCTGAGATTGCACGACTGAAGCGCTTCGAGCGCTCGCAAGAAATCTGGCCGCCGGTCACGTAGCACGTGCCGGCGGCCATGACTGATTAAGGGGGCGCGCCGCAAGCGCGCCGATTGAGGAAGCCCATGCGTCATCATCTGTCCGGCCGCCAGCTCTCGCGTAACAGCTCGCATCGTCATGCGTTGCTCAGGAACATGAGTGTCGCGCTGCTTCGTCATGAAACCATTCGTACCACGTTGCCAAAGGCGAAAGAGTTGCGCCGCGTCGTCGAACCGCTCATTACGCTTGCCAAGGCGGATAGCGATGCCAATCGCCGCCTCGCGTTCGCGCGTCTGCGCGACGGAGACGTCGTCGAGAAGTTATTCGCCGACCTAGGCCCGCGCTTCAAGGCACGTCCGGGTGGCTACACGCGCATTCTGCGAATGCTTCCTCGCGCTGGAGACTCCGCTCCGATGGCGTTGATGCAGTTGGTCGATGGACCGGCTGCCACCGCGACCGCGGAGTCCGAGGGCGAAGGCAAGCCGAAAGCCAAGAGCAAGCGTTCGAAGGCGAAGTCAGCCGACGCAAGCACCGAAGCCGCACCGAAGCGCGCTCGCAAGAAGGCCGCCGCCGCGTAAGGCGCGTGCGCGGGGGTCGGTAGCTGCAGCAGGCCCTATCGACCTAAATCACACGATTCGCGACGGCCGGGCTGTCAGGCGTTGATAGTTCCCAATCCTTTGGTCCATTCTCCATGCGGGCCTGGCTTGGGAAATAACAATGTCGCTCGCATCAGAATTTAAAGAATTCGCAATGAAGGGAAACGTCATCGACCTCGCGGTCGGTGTCGTCATCGGCGCGTCATTCGGGAAGATTGTCACCTCGCTCGTGGCCGACCTGATCATGCCGCCCATCGGCATTGCCATTGGCGGTATCAATTTCAGCGATCTCGCCACGCAGATCGGCACAGATCCGACGGGAAAAGCGGTGCTCTTCAAGTACGGCGCCTTCATTCAGACCATATTCGAATTCGCCATTATCGCGTTCGCGTTATTCCTGCTGGTGAAGGGCATCAACCGCCTGAAGCGGCCGCCGCCACCCACTTCACCGACCGCGCCCCCGCTGACTCCGACTGAAGCGTTGCTGGTTGAAATTCGCGATCTGTTGGCGAAGCGTTAGCCGCAAACGTAGCTCAACGATTCAAGCGACCTCGTGTTTGTGGTCGCTTGAAACGCCTCGCGGGTAAGGTTTTCGCAGCCCGCCACGCTGATTGCGAGATTGTCTTCGATACGGATGCCGCCGAATTTGCGCAAACCCTCGACGCGCGGCCAGTTGATTCGACTGCCGCGCGAATCCGCCTTGGCGGCGTTCAAGAGTTGATCGATGAAGTAAATGCCGGGCTCCATCGTCACTACGAAGCCTTCTTCCAGCACACGTGTCAGGCGTAGGAAGGGATGCCCCTCAGGCCGCGGAATCTCGCCGCCCTCGGCAGATTTCTGTAGTCCACCGACATCGTGCACTTGAAGCCCTAGAAGATGCCCAATGCCGTGTGGCATGAAGACGCTGGACACGCCTGTGTCGACGGCCTCGTCTGCGTCGCACAGCGTGATGTCTGCTTCTTGAAGCAGCTCAGCGATGTGGTGGTGAGCGGAGAGATGGACATCTCGCCAGTCCACACCTGCATGGACGCTTGAGCACAGCGACTGTTGCAGCTCGTCGAACTTGCTCACTAAGGTAGCGAAATCCGCATCGGCGTACGAATAGGTGCGCGTGATGTCGCTGGCGTAGCCGCCAAACTCCGCGCCGGCGTCGATCAACATGGAATGTCGAACGTGCGGACGTTTCTTTTCCAAGATCTGATAGTGCAGAACCGATCCGCCCTCGTTGAGGGCGATGATTGCGTTGTATGGCAGCTCCTGCTCGCGCTGACCGCATGCCGCTAGATACGCGAGTTGAATCTCGAATTCAGACGCGCCCGATTCGAAGGCTCGTGCCGCCGCCGTGTGACCGAGTGCCCCTTTTCGACTCGCTTCACGCATGCAAGCGAGCTCGTAGGGTGTTTTGCGGGCTCGCGCGTAGTTGAGCCGCAGTACTAACGCGCTCGGGTTCTTCACGCACAAGTTCCACTGCGAGAGCTCTTCGAAGGGCTCTCCGAGGTAGACGACTCGGCTCAGGTCCTTCGGCAGATGCTCGCGAGCCTCGGCGCGGTGTTCGATCAACCGAACGTCGAACGCCTTTGTCCAGTACGCCTCAGGAACGGAGGCGGGCTTGTACCAATAGTCCGTGGGGCTGTGAAACAGGAGTAAGGGCCGTTTACCGGGCTCGAGGTAGACAAAGGAATCCGGCACGTCCGTAATCGGCGCCCACACCTTGAACGACGGGTGGACTTTGAAGGGATAGGTGTTGTCGTCGGTGAAGATGTAGGGAATCGGTCCTGAATACAGCAGCACGCCTGAATATCCCGATGCCGCCAACGCACTCGCGTATCGACGCTGGAGAACATCCAAATGCGCGGCAAAGAGCGATTCGAGCTGTTGCGTGCTATCGACCATTCAGGGATCTCCAAACGACATGACAGATTCTAGACCCTGAATCCCCGAGTCTGCGCCGTGTAAACGGATGGACTTAGGGCTGTCGTTCCTGGCCGACAAATCGTGCAATTCTGTTCCCAATCCCTCGACATCTCTATAAAATTCCCGGCCGCGATAAGGAATCGCCAGACAAATTAGTTTGTCTGACAGGTCTCAAATCTCCTCTCACTGAAGTTTCTCGGGGTACCGATCAATGAACACCAAGCTCCTTCTTAGCGCTGCCGTTGCGGCGCTGCTGTTGTCCGCCTGCGCCAAGCAGGAAGCTGCCAGCCCGGATGCGGCCCCTGCCGCCGACGCGGCGCAGTCCGCTGCTTCCAGTGCCGATTCGGCCGCTGCCTCTGCTGATTCCGCGGCCGCCTCTGCCGGCGCCGCTACAGATGCCACCACTCCGCCGGCTGAGGGCGCTCCTGCCGCTGAAGGCACGCCGCCGGCTGACGGCACTGCCGCTCCTGCCGAGCCGCCGAAGCAATAATTTCGATTGTTGCTTGGAGCAATAACGATGGCGTTATTGCTCGGAGCCTAAAGGCTCAATAAGCCCGGACAGGACGTTTGGCCTGTCCGGGCTTAGTTTTTCCAGAGGATTTGATCGTGACCGTGAGTGTGCGAGACGCGCGGATCTCCGAGAGCGACCGGCTCTGGATCGAAAGCGTTTATCGCGACTATTTGGATGACTTGGCGCCGCTCAACACAGGGTTGTTTCCGGTGCTGGGTGAAGTGGGTCACCGCGAGCCAGACCAGATCGCACGCTGGTTCGGAGATCCGAACGCGTTTCCCTTCGTCATTCTTCATTCTCTGCAACCCGTCGGTTTCGCGATGGTGTCGCGCGCGGGCCGCGGAGCGGAAAGCAAGAGCGCGAACTATCGGATGTCGGAGTTCTTCATCGGCCGGCCGCATCGCCGCCTAGGCATTGGTCGGATCGCCGTGCAACTCATTCTGAGTCGCTTCGCGGGGCGGTGGGAAATTGTCGAATACCAGCGCAACGAGCCCGCAGTGATCTTTTGGAGGCGCGTGGTCTCGGCCTATACGCGCGGCCAATACTCAGAGCGGGTGTCTAACGGCGAGGTTCGGCAGACTTTCGATGCGGCGCCGACACGCGCGTCGCCCGGCTCATCGGCACCGCGTTAGACGAGCACTGCCCGCAACTACTACGCGCCAGATCGGCGCGTGCCGCGCGCTCCAGCCGAGAGAGCGCTCCACTGTTTCCATCTGCGCCCGTTCGCCGCGATAGGGCATGGATGAGGCGCAGCCGATACTTGGTCGGCATCAGCCGCCACACGCTGAATAGGACACAGAACGAAACAATCAACCCGACGACGATGAGCTCCAGCGCGTCCATGGATCAATTCCCTCCAAGTGCCAGCGCGACTCGATACGTAATAAACGACGCTAAATAAGCCAAGGCGAAAAGATAACCTAACATCAGCGCTGGGTACTTGAGCGAGTTAGTTTCGCGCTTGACCACGGCGATGGTCGAGAGACATTGGGGCGCAAACACGTACCACGCAAGGAGCGACAGGCCGGTCGCCATGCTCCAAGAGCTCGCGATCAGCGGCGTGAGTGCGCCAGCGACGTCATCTCCTGCGGCAGACATCGCGTAGACGGTGCCGAGGGCGCCGACCGCAACTTCGCGCGCGGCGAGACCGGGAACGAGCGCGATGCAGATCTGCCAGTTGAAGCCGATGGGCGCAAAGATCTTCTGCAGCATGCTGCCGAGCATGCCCGCGAAGCTGTAGTCGATGGCCGGACCCGTAGCGCCAGGCGGAGGCGCAGGAAAGGTGGCCAGGAACCACAGCACGACCATCAGCGAGAGGAGGATCGTGCCGACCCGCTCCAGGAAAATCCGCATGCGCTCCCAAAGCCCGAGCGTGAGGTTGCGCAGATTGGGCCAGCGATACTCGGGCAACTCCAGCATCAATGGATGGTAGTCACCGCGCATGAAGATGCGCTTCAGTAGGAAGGCCACCGCCATCGCTGCGACCACTCCCGCGAGATACAGGGAGAACAGCACTAAGCCTTGCAAATTGAAAATGCCGATCGAGCGCTGAGGGATGAACGCCGCGATCAAGAGCGCGTAAACGGGCAGGCGAGCGGAGCACGTCATCAGCGGCGCAATCATGATGGTGGCGAGCCGATCTCGCGCTGACGGAATGGTGCGCGCGGCCATGATGCCGGGAATGGCGCAAGCGAAACTCGACAGCAATGGAATGAAAGCACGGCCGGATAAGCCGATCTTGCCCATCATTCGATCGAGCAGGAATGCGGCGCGCGGCAAATAGCCGGAGTCTTCCAGCGCCAGAATGAACGCGAACAGAATGAGAATCTGCGGTAAGAACACGAGCACACTGCCGGCGCCCGCGATCACCCCCTCAACGATCAGTCCGCGCAGCAACCCCTCGCTCATGTGATTGCCGACGAATCGACCGAACGCGGCGACGCCGCCGTCGATCATATCCATCGGCACTGCGGCCCAACTGAAGACCGCTTGGAACATGAAGAATAAGACGGCCGCGAGCAGTATCGGGCCGACGATCGGGTTCAAAACGACGGCGTCGATGCGCGCGAGAAGTGCGAGACGCGCAGGCGTGCGATAGCCCACTTCATCGAGGATGCGTCGAACTTCGCGTTGTGTAGCTTCGATCTCCGCCGCGGAGGCTTTCGCCATATCGACGCGGCCGACGGGTTTGGTTTCCGTGTAACGATCGATTGCTTCGATCAACTCACGTTCGCCACCGCTACGCACGGCCACTGTTTCCACGACGGGCAGCCCCAGCACACGCTCGAGCGCTTCTCGATTGACGTTGTAACCCCGTTCACGCGCGAGATCGCTCATATTCAGCGCGATAATCATCGAGCGACCGAGCTTTTTCAGCTCCAGCGCAAGACGAAGATTGAGTCGCAGATTCGTGGCATCGACGACGCACACCAGCAAGTCGGGCGGTTGCTCGGATGCATGACGACCTAAAACGACATCCCGCGAGATCGCTTCGTCTAAGGTTGTGGGCTCTAGGCTGTACGCGCCGGGTAAGTCCAGTAGGCGATAGACGCGACCCGACGGGCCAACGAAGCGGCCTTCTTTGCGTTCGACGGTGACGCCCGGATAGTTCGCAACTTTCTGACGACTACCTGTAAGGCGATTGAAGAGAGCGGTCTTACCGCAATTCGGTACACCGATGAGCGAAATGCTCAAGCCAGCGGGAGCAATAGCAGCGGCTTCGGCGTTCATCGCGGAGCTTTAGGACGGCGCGAGCTCCACCCAGATGGTCTCGGCCTCTCGGCGCCGCAGGGCAAGCTGGGTGCTTCCAACGCGCACAACGAACGGGTCTCTGCCTGGGCGTGCTTCGGCGACCACTTCAACGCGCTCACCGCTTATAAAACCCAACTCAAGCAGGCGACGTTCGACAGGCGTGACGGTGCTGCTATGGCCAACACCCAGAACGATAGCTGCCGTCCCCGGACGAAGAGCACTCAAGCTCACCGAAACCGAAGTGCCGTTCACGTTCATCGTCGAAATTCTGTCCATGCGCTGAGTATGGATGAGAACCGTTCGCATTAGCAATCTACGGCTGCAAAGATTGCCGCAACGTGGGTGTGGGGCGTGTACGAAGGGCCTGCTGGACATAATCAACGGCGGACCGGAGCTGAACGGCTGTCCACGGCGCTAGGGTCGCTAGCCTGTGGCGGCCGCAGCCTTCTTCTCCGGCTTCACCGGTTTGCCCAGCACCGCCCGCAAGTACTGACCTGTGTACGAGCGCTCCTCCTGCGCAATCTTTTCCGGCGTACCCGTGGCGATTATTTCGCCGCCACCGGCGCCGCCTTCCGGCCCAAGGTCGATGATCCAGTCCGCAGTCTTGATGACATCCAAATTGTGCTCGATGACGACGATGGTGTTTCCCTCGTCGCGCAGTCGATGCAACACGGCCAGCAGTTGCGCCACGTCGTGAAAATGCAGACCGGTGGTGGGCTCATCGAGAATGTAGAGCGTGCGTCCGGTGGCGCGCTTCGCCAGCTCGCGCGACAGCTTCACTCGCTGCGCCTCGCCGCCGGACAGCGTCGTCGCGTTTTGTCCGATGCGAACGTAAGCGAGCCCGACATCCGTGAGCGTTTGCAGCTTGCCCGCGATGGTCGGCACGTTCTGGAAGAACCGCAGCGCGTCTTCGAC
>Ga0307515_10018148_pt1 | contig 12764 bp, 7 predicted proteins | sample 17_EM_MG_FD_194513 | JGI IMG/M metagenome (GOLD analysis project Ga0307515, IMG submission 194513) | Populus trichocarpa ectomycorrhiza microbial communities from riparian zone in the Pacific Northwest, United States - 17_EM | ecosystem: Host-associated > Plants > Roots > Unclassified | place... | reverse complement strand
CAACAATTCAAACAATAACAAATCCCAACATATCAAAGGTAACCACACATGTTATGCAGAACATATACAAAAACCAGCACAAGTTAACGGTTGGATCTCCACTGATCTCCAATATACCGAAACTGACCTGATATTGACGACCTTCTGTTAAACATGTAGAAAACGTTGCCGGAGGATTTATTTCTAATCTCCACCGTTCAGACTGTGTATCACAACCAGGTGCATTATATATCCAAAAATAAGCTTGATCCAACGGTAGATAAAAGAGAATAGGCCGGCAGCTCTGACTGTTCCGAGAGGGATTTTTCCAGAACTCTTCAAATGGATAGATTTCACAGGAGGAATCAAATATGGACGATCCCTCTGGTCAAAATGTAGGCAACATAGAGGCGCACAACATACCAAACAATAGGGTTGATCCAACGGTAGAACAAGGAGAAATCGGCCGGCGACTCCGACAGATCTAGGGGGTTTCCAGAAAATTTCAAACGGTCAGATTTCTTAAACGGCGGCAACTTTGGACGATCCCTCCGGTCAGAATGTAGACAATAGTGAGGTGCACAACATAACCAACTCTTGGCCTGATCCAACGATGGTCGCCGGAGATATGGCTGTCGAAGCACCGCCCCTTTGTATCTTTCCTCTCTAACCTCTCTCTAGCTTCTCTCTCTAGAAGAACACAAATGACCCTCCCTCTCTAAACCCTAAACCCTAGAAATTTTATGGTAAGCGGAGATAATTCTTATGATTTTTTTTTATCCGAGTAACTTGCTACAAGTTACTAACACCTTCAAATTTTCAATAAAAATTATTATGTTGAGATCCAATAGCTCGAACTCGGTAAGAGCGCCCTAGCCTAGCGCTAGAGAGATTGGTGGTTCGATTCCACCTGGATCTGTAACTTTTTGTATTTTTGTTTTCTTATAAAAATAGATATTCAGTACTTCTTTGTTATTCTTTAATAACAATAAATATTTGACAAAAAAGAAAAACTATTGATTTGTTTACTATCTATTTGTTTTAGTACTTTTAGGATTCCACTACTAATTATTTTAAAAGGATAACGTGTTGATGTTTTGACTTTTATTCTGTTAGAGGGAATGGGGGTTTGATTTTTAGAAAAAAAATAATTCATTTGAATGAATAATTTGTTACTAGCTCTTTTTTATATTTTTATTTTATTTTACAAGTATCTTTAATAATTTTCCTTCATAAATCAACATTTTGAGTACAAATCTTCTATAAAAAAAAAAGTCACTATGTGGTCTTATTTTTAGATCAGTTTTCATTGAAATTGCTTATGGGCCGAAGACATTCTTCATTGTCATTAAGGCTCTATCTTGGCCCTTCTTTTCTTTGACTCATGAGTGCATAAAAAGGGGCCAATGGTCCACAAACTAAAGATACAACATGAATCCTAGAGATGGGAGCCCCAAAATGTAGTAGATAGAGTCTTTGCGTCAAACCACCAAAGCCGCTGGACCTCTTAGGTTGTTTATGCAAACCAATTTTAAGAAGATGGTTTGAGATGGGCTGCTCAATTTGGGTGGGCTTCGATGCTTGGTTTAGTTCGCACAACCATGGTCAGTTGCCAACCACTCAGTGTCACTTTTTCATTGCAATTTTGTAGGAATGCAACCAGGGAGTTCGATTCCTTTGCCTTTGAATTCCTTTTTTGCCATTTGTATAGTCTCTTGCAATTTTATTGGATTGAAACCAGGTTTTTCAATTATTTTTCCTTTGGTCTTTTTGTTTTGATTTGCAATCATCACTTTTCTGCATCTAATGTCTTTTTTTAGCCATGTTATTTGGTGAGGAGTGGGTGCTGGCATTATTTCTTCTTTTCCTTTGCTAGTATTCCTTATAAGATGTGTGAGAGAGAGAATAGGGCCCCATTTCTTTAAGCTCTACTAGGAATTTGTGCATGATTTTTTTCTCTTCAGTTTCAATACTGGGTGTTTGGTTGCTTATGTTTTCTGCTATTTGGCCTTCTTGTTTTGCCTTTGGTGGACTATTGGATTGTGCACTTTTAGGTGTTTTATGTTTTAGTCTTTCTTTTAGAGGAGGAAATGTTTGCATCCTTTTTTAGGGTTTTTTTTGTTTTTTGTTCTAAAGTGTTATGCTCTATCTTTTTATAAATTGGAAAAAAAAAAAAAAGGTAGGTTGTCTCTGCTTTTATTGTTGTTTGTAAGATTATAGTTATTTGTTTATGCAGAAGGCAATGATGTGTAGAGGGAGGAAGGGAGTTGCCTTAAAAGATTGAAGGGAAAAAGGTAGCTTTATTTTTTTTCTCTGCCTCTCAAGACAATCTTTTCTTCTGATCATGACAGTTTTGTTGCTTTAACTAATTTGGTTGAGGTTAGCATTATTCGAAGACATAAGTGTTGTGTTATGCGTTGTCCAAATTATCTCTCTTCAATTGTGCTAGAAACTTATCTCTCATCGCCTGTTATCTTGCATATCAATAGAGGAGAAACAATTCGAAAATAAGATGGGAGTTAGAACTATGCTTGATAATGACTTTTTTTTAGGTTCTTTATATGATTGGATGTTAGCACACGTCCTTCAAATTGGAGTTTAGCAGTCCATGGATGAATACATCACATTAGGATTCAAATTGGAGTTTAGTAGGAGAAAACTTGAGCTCTTTACCTTACCCCAATAGTTGGCAGCAGAAAATAGAGTGATCAATTGACCTTGGACAAACAGTTCAAACCCATCCATGACGCATTCATGTGCCTTAATAACTAGCTGTAACTTATTTTTCTTACAGAAGTCGGTAACGTGATCAGGCTATAATGACATTAAATGATACACAAGCATAAGAGTGGAAAAGCTAACTGCCATTGACTAAATAAATCCTTGTAGAAGTTTTGTTTATGTTTCTCCCTTGCAAGACAGTAAGAGGTTTGGTTCTCTCTTATCAAGGATAGATTCCTTCCTTGTCCGAGTTCCAGTCATTTTGAATAAGGGTTTAACAATTGTGCTTAGATAAGTTGACAAATTCCGGTATTGAATGTCGATCTTCTATTAATAAATAAAGTTTGGTATGTCGTTTGTTTCCTCATTGATTTGTAGAGGCTTAATCTCATTTATGAGCATGGTAACTATGCTTACAGATTCTTGTAAATATAGTTCAAGTTCGGGAATTTCAAAGATTTAGATTGTAAATGTAGTTCTAGATTTTGGTTTCGATCTTTCATCCAGCAACTTGTTCCCTCATTGATTTGTGGAGGCTTAATCTCATTTATGGACATGGTAGTTGTGCTAAAAGTTCTTTTAAATGTAGTTAAGTTTGAGAATTTCGAAGATTTAAATTGTTCTTCAAAATCAATGAAAGAATCAATTAATACTTGGAATTTTAGTTTCCACCATTTTTCTTGTCAATTTTTTTTTAAACTACGAGATTCAATTTATTTTATTGTTATTTTTTCTATAATTATAATTTGAAAACTTGACATTTGATGAAGGATATGACTAACGGATGTCATTAAATCACAAGTTAAATGTAATTTAATATTTCAAATCAATATCTAAATTTTTATTATAGAATTTATTATAAATACTTAAAATAACCTTCATTTAGTTCTGTATAATTAATAATTTAAAGGTAAGTATGATTACTATAGTGCAATCTGTTTTTTAAAAGTATTTTTTATTTGAAAATAAATTAAAATAAGTTTTTTTAGATTTTTTATTTATTTTTAATATTAACATATCACAAGTTCACAATCATTAAAAAAATACTTTAAAAAAATATCAATTTAATATTTTTTTCAAGTAAATATTATTTTACTATATTAAATTCTCCAAAAAATATTCTACTTTTCCTTTTGACGTGCTTTGCTCTGTTCTCTTTAGATGACTTGTCCACTTGATTAGTGTGTTCTTTTTATGGAATCCCATCACATTTTTTTTTTCTTTTTGAGCCCTATTTAGCAATTACTTTTTGTTCACGCCTAGGGAATTCTTTCTATCCTTGTCTACTTTATAACGCATGAAAATTCCCATGGTTGAATTGTATACATAATATATGGCAAACACTTGAGAGATGCAAAGGATTTCATGAATTCGAGTGATCACTTCTTGCGAGTTCAATGTATTTTTAAAAAAAAACAAAAAAATTTAGATTCCTTGTTGAGGATAGATTCATTCTAGTGAAAAATTTAGTATTGAGCTAGCAAAAAAATACACAAGGAAAACCTAGATTGTGAAATTCTCACAAACAAGTAGAGGCACTAATTGTTTTCATTACATCTTGAGCTAGTTCGGTGGGTATTTGCATTGGTTTTTGGTCTTATTAGTGTTGACCCGTTAGGGCTCGATTTCATGCCTGATTTGTCATGGCCCATTAGGACCCATTTCGATGGGTATTTTCTTTGGATTTCAGGCCCGGTTGGTCTTGGCTTGCCTGAGCCTATTTTGGTAGGTATTGGACTTGGTTTTCAGGTTCAATTTGGTCAGCCTGTCAAGGCTTGTTTTGGTGGGTATTTGCTTTGAATTTTGGGCCTAGTTAGTCCTAGCTTATTTTAGTGAATATTTGCCTAGGATTTAAGGGTCGACTAGTCCCAGCCCTACGGGATCCATATTGGTGGGTATTTTCCTCGGATTTCAGCCTCGGTTCTTCCCAAACCATCTCAGTGAATATTTACCTTAGATTTCAAGCCCAGTTAGTCTTGTCCCATCAGAGCCTGTTTTAGTGAGTATTTGTCTTGATTTTCGAGCGTATTTTGACCTGACTCGTCACGCTCGGATGGTCCTCATCCTGCTAGGCCCGTTTTGGTGGGTATTTGCCTTAGATTTTGGGCTCAGTTGGTCCCAGCCTGTCGTGGCCTGTTTTCATGGGTTTTGGCATTGGATTTCGAGCCCAATTGGTCTTGGTCATGTGGGGCTCGTTTCGTTGGGTGTTTACCTTAGATTTTGGGTCTGGTTGGTCCTGTCATGTCGGGGCCTGTTTCAGTGGGTTTTAGCCTTGGTTTCCAGGCATGGTTGGGCCTATTTTTATGGGTATTGACCTTGGTTTTCGAGCTTGATTGGTCCTATCCTATTAAAGCCCATTTTGGTAGGTATTTCCTTGTATCTCAGGCTCAATTTTTCTCAGCCTGCTAGGGCTAATATCGGTGGGTATTTTACCTTGATTTTTGTTCTCGGCTGGTCTTTGTTTGTCAGGGCCCTTTTCGTCAGGTACTTGCCTTGGTTTTCGTGTCTGGTTAGTATCTACATGTCAAGGCCTATTTCAGTGTGTATTTGCCTTGGATTTCAAGCCTGATTTGTAGCTACCAGTCGAGGCCCTTTCGGTGGGTATTTGCCTCGGTTTTTGGGCTTTGTTGGTTCCAGCTCATCATGATTCATGACCCTTTTCGTTACTTATTTGCCTTGGATTTCGGGCCTAGTTAGTCCTGGTCTGTCAGGGCCTGTTTCAGTGTGTATTTGCCTTTGATTTCAGGTGTGATTGGTCTTGGCCCAATAAGGTCCGTTCGGGTGTGTATTTGCCTTGGATTTCAGGCCCAGTTGGTTTTGGCCCATTATGGCTCATTTATGTGGTTATTCGCCTTGATTTTTAGGCCTTATTAGTCCTGGTCTATTGGGGTCTGTTTCGGTGGGTATTTTACTTGAATTTCATGCATGGTTTGTCGTGGCCCATTAGGGCCTGTAGTGGTGGGTATTTGCTATGATTCTCATGCCCGGTTGGTCCCGACCCTTTAGAGCTTATTTCAGTGAGGATTTGCCTTGGCTTTCTGGGCCTGATTAGTCTTGGCCTTTTAGGGCTCGTTTCAGTGGGTATTTTCCTTGGATTTTGGGCTCAATTTGTCTCAACCTTGTGGGGCCTGTTTTAGTGTGTATTTGCCTTGGTTTCTATTCTTGGTTGGTCCCAACACATCAAGGCCCATGTCCATAGGTATTAGGTTGTTTCTATAGGTATTTGCCTTTGATTTTGGGCTTGGTTCATCCTAGTCTGTTCTGGTGAATATTTTCCTTGGATTTCAAGTCTATTTAGTGTTGGCTCGTCGAGGTTATGTTCAATGGGTATTTGCCTTGGTTTTTGGTGTAGATCTTGGTAAAAAGTATGGTTAGATATTATATGTTCCAAATAAATTCCAAGAAGAAAATGGCCAACAATACGAGAGTGTAATCAACTTGTAGAAATGAAGTATGACCAAGACAATGAAAAATGTAAAATATTATAAACCTGAGAAGAAAACTTAGAAATTCATTAGTACATGAATGTTTATTTAGAAGAGGGATTAAATTAAGTTAGGAGGGTAATGCAATAATAAAAGAAATAAATAGGCTTGTAAACATGAAATAGAGCTTAAGAGAACAAGGGATGATTCATAAATGTAGTTTTATAAAAGGGGTAAAGAGAAAAACCATACAAGATAGGGATTAAAGGGAAAAATGAATAATAAATAAAAACAAGTCAGCCCCTTTTTTTTTTTTAAGGAGGCCGACAGCTTGAAGAGGAGAAAAACCTCTTCATTTTGATGTTCTCTTCAAGACCATCTCATCAAAAACCCTTGTATGCACCTATTAAGCTTAGAAAAAAAGAGAGACAATAAAATAAACATGAGAACTATACTTATGGGTTTAAACTAGATAAGGGAAAAACCATTTTAGAGAGAAAGAAATGAAAAGAAGCTGTGAGGGAGGAAGAAACTAGAGTTGGAAAATCAAAGAAAAAAAATAGTCTTAAACACACACGAGTCAATTTAGAGACATTCTTGGTAAGTATTGATGTAAAGCCCCAAATTCTCAAGTTAGGGTTTTTGAACAACCTTAAGAAAATGGAGAAATCGCAATATGCAAGTAGAGTAAAGATGAAATGAATAAGAAATATGAAAGAAATGATTAGAAATGACAGAAAAATGGAATGTTTGGAAGCTCTAGTATTCGACCAAAGAGAAAAAAAAATTAAAGGAATATTTTAAGTAAATATATGTACATGCATGTTGATAATTAATGTTGTTAAACATAATTATAATGATTTTTGTTGAAATGAATGTTTAGAGATTTCTTTAATTTGACCTTGATGTGAATATACTTGAAAGAACATGTATGAATTAACAAAGAACAAGTTATTCTTCTTTTTTTGTGTGTAAGCTTGATAGCAAGTAAAGTAGAGAAGGAATAACTTACAAATATGAGAAAATTGAAAAGAAATCTTGAAGAGAAATGGATGTTTAGAAGACCTAATGTTTCGACCAAATAAGGGAGTTGGAAGGGAAATTTTTAAATGTGTTGTTTTACATTTTTCCCAAAATATAGGGTGTATTATCTTGAAGAACGTTGATTAGAATCAAATTTTGTATGTTTAGAAGTTACAAATTTAGTGAGGTTACTTAGTGTTATGGGACATACATTGTGTTAATTAATACAAAGAAGTATGAGGTGTTTATGATTTAGTAGCATGCTAGTGTATTCTAGACTTGTTGAAGATGGGGTCTTGGTTTCAACCATGTTAAGAGAGAATAAGGAAGACACTTTTCACAATGGTAGAAATAGAGTACTTGTGTATAACTTGGACTATTATTCATGAATATGGGTTTTAATCCTAGAAACCATCACTTGAAAAGTATAAGTTTAGTTATACTTAATCAAGTGGAATAATGCTTAGAGAAAATTTTGAAATGATATAAAGATGTAGAAGTTGTGTGTACTTGTTTGAAATATGATGAAATGAATACTTAAGGAGTATGGATTAAGATTCAGCCAGTTAAGAAAATAATTGGTGTCATAATCCAATTTTGGTCCTAAAAAATTATCATTTTCTTCTATAAAAAATAAAAAAATACAAGAGCACAAGTGACTTGGTTGGCAAGATAGGATAAAGAAAGATCCAAATGCATAAATAAGAGATGGAAGGACCAAACTAAATCTTTGACAATATTGAAAATTCAGTTGCATCCTTGAAGGACATAGATGTTAAAGACTATGCAAATTCAAGTTTAACTTAAGTGAATATTAGATGAATTTGCATAAAAATTAAGTTTGAGGACTTAATTATATTTTAATCATAAGCCTAGTTAAAGATTTAATTAACTTTAAAATTAATTTAGGCCAAAATAAAAAGAATTAATTAAGTGTAAGAACTTAATTAGAATTTTATGGGTCAAATTAATTTTATTAAGAACTTAATTGGTGAAAAAATTAAGTTTGAAAGCTTAATTTTAGTTTAATTGAGAAGATTAGAATTTTGAAGGATCAAATTTAATTTTTACAAGCTTAATCAGATGGAACCAGGGCTGAAATTACAAGAAAATCAAAGTTTAGATGTCAATTTAAGGCTAAATTAAAGAATTTCAAAACCAATGACCAAAATGGAACATGTGTGCAGATTTGAGGGCTAAAATGAATCAAAATCAGGGGTCAATTTGAAAGAAATTGAAAGTTTAATGGTTTATAACGGTCAAATTGCATAATTTGAAAACCAAAGACCAATATGAAAAATACACTCAAATCAAAAGAGTCAAATCAAGATTTTCCAGTGGTATGATTGCAAAAATTTAAATTTTTTAGGGTTAATTGAGGGTGTATATGCTAAAATTTAAACAAAAAAAACCAAATTAAAGTTTGTAAAATCCCAATTAGAAAACCTTAAACCCTAATTTCTAGGGTTTAAGTAGAACGACATGTCACTCAATTTTAATTAAGAGAATGAGTGACACATCATCTGGCCTTGTTCACCATCTTCTTCAACATGTGAAGGTTGGTCAAGATGCCACTTTCAGGCAAATGAATATGACATCTTTAACCACCTCAAGGGCTCTAACCATTCGACAAAAGAGCTTCCTCTCTACGAGGTTATAACTATCTTTTTCAATGCTTGTGCCCCACCTGCCACGTGGAAACCCTCAACTTCTTATCCCAAGAAAGCTTTATTCAATTCAGTAAAATTTGACAATGTTACACCCAACTTTTGATCGATGGTGGAAAAACTACAAGCCACTAAATCAAGCATGGTTTGCTCCTAGTTGAAGAATAACACCCTTTTCTACAGGATCTAAGGCTTCGTTGGCTTCAATGACCTCCCATTTTCCATGATTAATTCATGGAAGGTGCACTCCTAATCAGTTGTTTTCGACCAAGTTCCAGTTATGAAGTTCCCAACTTTTCTAGAAATTCCAAAAGATTTTAGAGATATAAGGAGAGGGAAAATATAAGGAAAAGAGAGGAGAATGATCCCCTAACAGATCAAAGGCAAAATGGAAAAGAATTTCTATGATCTAATTTTGAAAAACCACCTTCAAATTCATAAATGGTTTCATAACCACATGTCCTTTTTAGGCTACAAAAAAAGGAGATTTTTTAGAAGAAAAGGAGAGAGGAAAAAAAGGAAACACAGAGAAATCAAGACAATACCACAAAATAGAATTAAAAAAAGGTTATAAATATTGTGTGTTAAGAAGGGAGAAGATATTGTGAAGAAGGAGGTTAAAATTTGTTTGGAAGAGGCTATTGGAATATGCTCAAATCAAGCAAAAGAAGCAAAAATCGGTTGTAACCGTCTCTTAAAGGTATATTACTTAACTTGATAGAGGGGTGTAACACATACAAAATACCCATTTCCCTCTATATTTTAATCTTTAATCCATTCATTCATGTTTTGTTAATGATGTTTTTTATTTTATTTGACCATGTTTTGATTTTTTTTTTTGCATATATGTTCAAGTTTCTTTCAATGCAAGTAGCAATATGCTTGTTTGTTTGAGTTGGGTAATTTGGTGTTTTATGATGTTTAATAGACGATTACTAATTTGGTTTTCTTTTAATGTTTTTTTTCATGGCTTTTTTCTCCTCTCTAGTCCCCTTTTCAAGCTTCAAAAGCCACGTCTTTTATGGCCTTCAAAGGGCAAGTGGTTATGAAACCATTTATGGGTTTGGGGGTTGTTTTCCAAAACTAGATCATAGAGGATTCTTTCCCATTTTGTCTCTGATTTATTAGGGTATCACTCTCATCTCATTTTCTTTTGTTTTCCCTCTCCCTAAATGTCTAATAAACTCTTGGAATATCTAGAAAAAGTTGAGAACTTTATTGCAGAAACTTGGCCAAAAATGGATGATTAGAGGTGCACTTTTCATGAACTAATCATGGCAAATGACAGGTCATTAAAGCCAACCAAGCCATAGATTCTGTAAGAGGGGATGTTAGTCCTCAACTAGGATCAAACCATGCTTGATTTGATAGCCTGTAGCCTTCCCACCATCGATCTAAAGTTAGATGTAAATTGTTAAATTTTACTGAACTAGACAAGATTGCCTTAGGACAAGATGTTGATGGTTTCCACGTGGTAGGTGGGGCACAAACATTGAGAAATTATGACATAGCTCCTATGTAGAATGACGATTTTCATTCATCCAGTGGTGGCCAGAGTTGCCACGATTATTCCCCAGAATAGTGGTTCACGATCAGCCAAGATGGGAGGACCCTAACCAAAACAACATCGTTTTTCTTAAACCCTCAAAATTAGGGTTTTAGTAATTGAGATTAGGCAATCTCTAATTTAGTCCTTGGTCTTTTAATTTAAGCTCAAACATCCTTAATTGAGATAAAATTGATTAATATATAGAGGGTAATAAAATATAGGTAATGCAATTAAATATGATTTTTCTTAAAAGATAAACAATAAAAATGAACTTTCCAGTATTGAAAAAAATAGCCATGAAAATTATTAATGATTTTTTAAAAAGTAAACTTATATGTGCTTTCCCCTTTCTTTCTTCTTTCAACAAAAACTTATATGGGTTTAGAGACCTTTAATTGGAGAAAAATATCACCGAAAAGTGGGAGGTCTATAGCCTCTCTAGTAGTGGTGAGTAGCTTGGAATCCCCCTGCTGAAGAGTATGGGAGGTATGCGACCTCCCTATCATTGTCAATGGGTATGGGGACCCCCCCACTATAAAGTGATTGTATCTAAAAGTGAGAAGTCAAAAATCATTCCTGGAGATAGATTGAGGATTGGGAACCCCATTAGAGAGTCATGCCAATCCATGACTACATTGGAGAGGCGGGAGATCCGAGATCAATCCCTGGTAAATAGGCGAAAGGCTCGTAGGCATTACTTGGAAAATATGCTAGTTCGAGACTACATTAGATAATGGGGAATCCAAGATCAATCTCTAGTGAATTTGTAAGAGGCTCTTAGACATCACTTAAAGAATATGTTAGTCCGAGACTGTATTAGAGAATAGAGGATCCGAGATCAACCCCTAAAGAATTGGTGAAAGGCCCTTTGACATCACCTAAAGAATGGGCTAGTCTAAGATTATACCGGAGAATGGAGGATTTAAGATCAAACCCTGGTAAATTAGTGAGAGGCCCTTAGGCATCACTTAGAGAATAGGTGAATCAAATATTACACTAGAGAATGAGGGATCCAAGGTTAACCCCTGACGAATTGGTGAGAGACCCTTAAGCATCACTTGGAGAATGATGCTACTAAACTAGGGAGACCTCATACCAATCCCTTGGAGGGTGTGAGACTACTTCCCTGAAGAGATCAAGTCAATCCTTTTCAAGGAGAGTTGTGTTATTGCACTAGGAAAACCAAGTTAATCCATAAAAAGTGATCGAAAGCCCTCACTAGAGATCTGTAGATAAGATATGTATGTCAGAGATACATTATTTTTATTTCAAAAATAAACTTACATTCCTATTTAGGATTATGTATCCTGAGGTGAAGTAATAGGTATGAAGGAGGTTCTTAAAAGGAGCATGTATTGGAGGTGGTAGGTGTTTGCTTTAACTGTCCTAATAACTTTGAGTAGGTGATCCTATTTAGATTCAAGAGAGTAATAAACCCTCAGGATACACTAAAAGCCATGGGTTGGTCCCTCATACTTCTTCCACGAACTTTCATTTCTAGAATTACTTTGCTTGGAAAGTCCTTCATATTGATTGTCCTTGTAAAAACAAGGAAGTTCATGTCACAACAAACTAGCTTCTTCCACCTGTATGTGTTTTTCCATGACTTGTATCACCTGAGCAAGCTTTTGTTTGTTAAGGCATAAAGTTTTCTCTAAAGGACATTTTCCTTTACCCCTCTTATTACGTCATTTAAGGCTACTAGCTCAAGCAACTCTTCCACCTTGAGCATATACTCATTGAACCTCTTCAAATATGCTCAAGTAGACTTGAACTCTTGCTAAGTAACACTAAATAGCTCCGTAGAGCTTTTCTTGGAGGGTAAATTAATGTTGATGTGTTCCATTATCTTAACATTAAGGTCACTAAATCCTTCGAAGAAGCTTGGCTCTAAATTATTATACCAAATACACGCAGACCCTCAGAAGGTTATGGGAAGATTTTTCATATGGAGTCACTATTTTGGATGACCAAATCTCAACTCAGTTAGGCCATCATAGTTGTCTAGACTTATTTTTATAGAAATGTAGTCTTTAGAGAGTCAAGTATTCAATACTAACAGTGTGTATTCTCACTTTTCAGTTGAATTAAGGAACGTGCATCTTAAGTTGTATACAGACGGATTCAATTCATTCGGGTCATTTGTTGCTCCTTATTTTTATTGGCACGGTTTACAACTTGCCACCAGGGATGTTATGTATTTTAATGTATCTATCTATTTTTTTAATACTTTGAATATATAGAGATAGATATTCAAAAGTATTTGGAGGGAAAAAAAAAAAAAAGAAGGATAGATAATCTAACATATCCCATTCATAATATTTCTGATTTTTAGATTCTCTTAATTGTTTACAAAAAGATTTTATATTGTAGTTGAATTTTTATAATAGGTTCTCACGT
>Ga0307515_10018147_pt1 | contig 12764 bp, 6 predicted proteins | sample 17_EM_MG_FD_194513 | JGI IMG/M metagenome (GOLD analysis project Ga0307515, IMG submission 194513) | Populus trichocarpa ectomycorrhiza microbial communities from riparian zone in the Pacific Northwest, United States - 17_EM | ecosystem: Host-associated > Plants > Roots > Unclassified | place... | reverse complement strand
TCATTAATTGTTGAGAAAACGCTATTATTATGAAATCTATTAATTTATGAAATTTATAGGTCGATCCGGGGCTGGAACTGGGTCAAGTTAAAGAAAAAATAAGGGAAGAAAAAACTCAGTGTCACCTGGCAAGACCCGGTCAAAAACCCGGTTCAACCCGTTGATTTTTTAAACTAAAATAATGTCGTTTTGATTTTAAATTTTTTTTTATCTGGGCGACCCGGTGATCCGGTCAAAACCCAAAACCAGAGTCCTAGACCGGTCTGGCTACCGGACCGGGTCTAAAAACTATGATTTGTATAATTTCTTATATGATAGATAGATGCATGCTTTAATGAGTTTTTAAAATGGTGGCATATGGTGATGGTTGCTATGTTTGCAGACTGAATATTAAAGGCAAGCCCATAATTTCTATCCTTTGATTTATATAATTCAAAAAAATAAATCTCAACAAGTAAAAACAAACCCTCAGACACGAAACCTTGTTATTATATCTAGTAAGTTTAATTCAAACTTTTATAACTAAAATTTTTTATTTCTAATTTCATATGATAAGTCCAAATAATTTTCTTTGTTGCAAATGAAACGAAAAATCTTGTCATTATACTTGGTAAGTTTAACTAAAACTTTCTTTTTGTAGCGCCAATCTTAAAGGATCGAGCGTCTTTATGTCATCATTTTATTAGGAAATTATTAGGTATATATTTAATTTATTAACTTATTCATAGGTCATCTACATGTAACAATTTCTAAATAAAACTAGCGGGCCACATCAAAAATTCTTCACTCTAGAAAACAAAATGAGGGACGATTATGTTTTTAAAAAAAATGAAAGAAATTTAATATCTAGGTTAAATATTGATTAATTTAATAATATAATATATATATATATATATATAAACAAGGCTACGGCTAGGCTATACGGCAGTCAACTTTCACCTGTTGACGAGGATAGGAGGGATAGGTGGGCATGCAGTGAAGGGCTTCGGCTAATCACCATATCATATGAAGCCCGGCCTACTAAAACCTCTTATTTAAACTAGGAATTTTCTTTGAAATTAATTAAATTCAATTCTATAAGTAAAAAAAAAAAATCAACCTCTTCTATCGACGGAGAAACCATAATTAAGCCCATTTCAATTGGCACACGGGCTGTCGGGCTCACGGCAATGGCCTCGCCCAAATGGTTTCCTCATCAGCGAACTTTTGTTTCTCATTTCATTATCTTCAATTAATTAAACAAGCTTGTAACCAAAAAATAAATTAATAAACAAGCTGAAATGGAGTTTCATGCACGCAAAACTTCCGTAAAGTAAAAATAAATTATGAAAAAAATAAAATATAGCATCGATAAGCATACTTATTTTTCATAAAATTCAGGTGTAAATCCAATTGTACAGATAAACTTTCATAAAAAAAAACAAACAAACCTGCCCATGCACTAAGAAAGAACATGTTTTTATTTATTACGGTGCAGAATAAGGCTAAAGGAAAAACACAATTTATTTTGGAACAGTGGCATTTATGCTGGTATTTTGTCCCCCGGTGTTCAATTAGTCTACCTTGAAGCTCAAGCGTCTTGTATAATCACTGTAACTTCAAATGCTAATAGAACAAAAAAAAAAGGAAAAAAAATGAAAAAAATTGAATTAAGTAGATATTCAAATGCCTAAGCACAACGATTAAATTAAATAATTAGTAACAAATAGGAGTGGACTATAAGTTAAAAGATGGGGGCGCTGACTTTAAAAACATTAGGATAAGCTTAAAAATCAAACAACAAATGAAAGATTATAGAGATAAAACATAATTCTTGGAGGTTCAAAATACATATTTTGTAAGAAATAAGCCATAATACTAATAAGGGTATAACAAATGAAAGACGTTCCATGATGTCTCCCACTTCCTCTCTCCCGAATTTCTAACAGTGAAGGCAGACTATAACCATCTTTGTTCGTTTTTCGAGACTAATTGATTCTGGGGAAAAGAACAGAAGAAGACTAAGTTAATCACAGCAAACAATGGCTCGTGGAGATGGCCGATTGGCACCTCATAGTGACTCTCATACATGAAACGAAAACATCTGCTTTTCTTTAGTTTTAGGCTGCTGACAACAATGCATTTTTAGCGTTTGAGGAGGCTCGGAAGTGGAATAACAAAAAAGTGAATGAAGTCACAAGAACCTCAAGTTGCCCTCACTCATGAGCTGCTGGTATTTTTCCACTCAGGTGGTTACAGTTCAACCTCCTACAAACCATATCATGCTATAATATTTGTTGTCATTTGATCTAGGTTTCCTCAACCATTCAAGAGATATGTATATGTATGCTTACATAAACCTCGAAGATTTTAAATGGCCAAGAGACTCCGGAATTTTTCCAGTAAGTTGATTCTGGTGCAGGGCCAAGCTTCTCGAATTTCTCAAATTACCAATTTCAGTTAGATGGAACTTGGAAGCATCAATTAGTCTAATAATAACATCGTGTCCTTTTTTCACCTCTTATCATAAATCTAAACTGGTTCGGTGCATGTTAGACGACGGTGAATGAAAAGAATTTAGACTCTACAGGTCAAGTAAACTAGTTCTTATCATGAACATGATATGCTAATAAAAGTATTTAACTTACACATACTGAAGATTGGTGACAAGTCCAAGCTCACTGACGAGTATTAGCAAGGTCCCTTCAATAATCAAATCCAATTTCAAATTACCAAAACGTAAATGGCAATGACCTAAAAAAGAGTAAAGTTCGGAAAGATGGCACATACACCCTGCCGACACTGTTATTGCTGTTGCAAGTAGCTTGAAACCATGCACATAGATTGACTAGTGTAGGAGCCCAGCTCTGCAGCAAGTTGCTTGGATCTGCCAAATTTGCGTTCCAAGCAGAAAGAGCATCCCCTGTTGAGCAAGAAATTAATTATCATAAGCAGCATTCGACTACCATATCCAAAGAGAAAATATTGAATTTAACAGGGATTTGATATCATCGTTAGGAAAGATCTTTATAGCCCCAGACTTTGGCTTGACCAAAAGGTGTGTGTTTCAGTTCTGATACCTTCTGTGTTGCACTCTACAGACGATGCCATCAGGATTGATTAGAGAAATCTGAACAGGAGAGATCAAAGTATTTTGGAGTTGAATTTCCATGTGAACATTTTGATATGTATAGAACAGAATTTGGCAGTTTCCCACGATCCCTACACGCAATAAAGAATAGAAATCTAAAATATTAGGTTTGAATCAATATTTCAACTTCAGTGAAGTTCCAGAGAAATTTCACCATTAACTTTATCGAAAGTGCCAGGAAGTCCTCGTCGTTTTAAAATTCAAAAGTCAAGTTTGAACAGTTCAGATCTTGAAGTGTAATATGGGTAATTTTTTATGTGATTTTTATTTGAAAATATATTAAAATAAAATTTTTATTATTTTTTAAAATTTATTTTTAATATTAATATACAATATAAAAATATAAATAATAATAATTTAAATTTAAAAAAATAAATTTTTTTAAAAATACAATTAAACTACCATGTAAAACAACAAGAAGCATGATACTCAAAGGTCTTATAAATGATTTGGTAGATTAAGGAAATTTTGATGGTTTGGATATTATTTGAAATTATTTTAGTGATTGTTTTTTAAATAATTTTACTTAGAAATATATTAAAATAATATTTTTTTTATTTTTTAAAATGTATTTTTTATATAAACAGATCTAAAATTATATATAAAAAATTAATTTAAAAGAAAAAAAATAAAAAAACAAACATAAGGACTCCTCGTTTTATAAGGAGTTTAAAAAAAAAAATTCATCGTCTGCAATCTCCAGTCCATAATTTGAAGCAGGCCTCCGCGGCGTTTTTACTTTTTATGGGCCCGAGGGCTCATACTCCTTGGACAAATACCATAAACCCTCGTCCAATACAATATTGGGCTGGGTATAGACGCAGGCCTAAAATAATCGTAAGTCTCGAAGCTTACACAAATGAAAATACATAAACTAGGCTCGTGTGCTAATGGGCCATAGATTGGGTTCAGAGGTGCCTTTGTGACACAATATTTGTCATGAATGCGGCCCTTGACTTGGGCTTGCGATTATCTTGGTGGCTCATTATATGCTTACAAGCATTAGAAAATGTTTTTTAATATATTATCCTAAAAAATAAATTATTTTTTTATTTGACAATGTAATAAGAAAATAAGTTAAAAAATACTTTCTAATATTTAGCTATGCTATGAAAAATAAGCTGAAAAATAATATATATTTTTAAATTTATTAAAAAAATAGATATCAAAATTAACAGATGAAAAAGTTGGAGGGTGAAATTAAAAAAAAAATCTAATTTTATAAATTATTTTAAATAAAATAAATAACAATCAAAAGAATTAGAATCAAATCTTGTTATAGGCTCTCATGTTATAACATGACTTATTCCTTTTATTCACATTATAGGCTAATTTACTTCATTTATTGTCAATTAGATTCAGATAACTTGTTTGTATAAATTATGTTATATTCATGTATGTTTTTATGATCATGCATTAATTAAAACTAATGGTAGTATTAACATCATATCAAATTCAGTGCAATCTCATAAATGTAAAATGATTTTTATGATAATATATAGTCATGCATGGTGATGTCTCCAAGAACCATTAAATCAAAAGCAAATAACACTCATCCCTCACTACTCCCTTAAAAATTAAAAAAAAAAACATAAATAAGAATTAAATAAACATACTTAACAGCCCACATCATCATAGTAATCAAATCTCTTAAAAATCATAAGATCATGAATCATTATTAATTGAACATTACTAGAAACCCTCGAAAGATATAGGTATACGTACATAGCAGCAATACATAGTTTTCCACCGTCTAAATAATTGAACATGTCAAAGCCCTTAATTAGATATGCTTTTGCTTCTATTTTATTGTACTATCGTGATAGAATTATGATCATGAATGAATCCCAGGAGTTGGTTAAACTCAGCCTCTTCCCTCCTCTAGCTTCACTGGTTTGGTTTCGTTACAGCAGAGAACGTATGGTAGAGGTAGAATTAGATGCCCATCAAATAGATTTTCCACGCATGGAAGGTCATCACCTGTTAGGAAAACAAGATGAAGTAGTTTTAGAGTCTTTCTGTCCTTGAGTTCTACAAGAATTTTAAGTTTTGAATATCAGATGATGGCAATATCAGTGGCATCCTTCGGTATCAACTGTCAAGATTTGTCAGGCGCAAAAAGATAATATCCACAGCTTCCAAGTTAATTACAAGCTACCTTCGTAATTACAACAGCCAGCAGGATATGTATTTAAAAGACAAATAGGAAGCCTGATACATCACAGCAGGAGCCATTGAAGCCGAAACAGAGAATAAACTATACAGTATAACCTTGAGTTAATGACGAGCTCCTTGGAAAATTGTTGCAAGCACACCGTGAGTAATGAGTGGTAAGCTGATTCAGATAATTGTTAATTTTTTTTATTTTTTAAAATTTATTTTTTATATAAACACAAAAAAACAAATAAAAATTCAAAATTTTACAAAACTCTACTCAAACCATGAGGCCAAAGTGCAACAATAGAGCCACAGATTAAGCCAAAAACCACTGCATCTGCATTTAGCTTGTATTAGAATATCGGTCTTGCTCCGCCGCGGGTTAATATTAATTTTTTTCATAATGTAAAAAAATATATTAAGAGTATGAAGAATTTTTTAATAGTATTAATAAATCTAACCAAGTGTGTTAATTTTGAAATCTTCCGACTCAACTCTTTGCCTAACTCAAGTTTTTAGTTAAACCGTGTGAGAGTTAACTCGACTTAAATTGATCGATTTTATAGGTCTAAATGCAACCTTGATAATCGATAAAAACATGATTTAGCGTTTAAAAAAACTTCAAGATGATAATTTTTTTGAAAAAATATTGAGACGATGACATATAGGATCAACCTCTCCCTCCCCCTCGAGCGACCTGGGTCATGGACTCTATTGGGTTTAATAACTTTTTTATATATTTTTTATTTAATTATATGATAAAAATTGAAAAACATAACATACACAAATTAGAATTGAAGATCTAAATTGTAAATAAATAAAACTCAAACAAAAGAGAAAAGGACCAAAATAAAAAATCAAAACAAAGAGGATGGATTCTGAAACACAAACCAAAAATAGGGATGGATTTAGGAGGACTTAAACTAAAAGGGAATAAAAACAAAATTAAAAATTAAAAGAATGAGAACTGAAATGAAAAACAAAATATATAAAAAATTGTAATTGAATGACAAAATTGAAAGAAAAAACAAAATTTATATAAAAGGAATAAGGACAAAATAAGAAATTCAAAGAATGAGGACTGAAATTGACAAACAACAAACAAGAAGGATAATTGTACACTTTAGTTGTCAAAAGAGAGAAAAGAAAGAAAAAATACAGACAATCGATCACCGGCAGCAATCGAACCATTATCCATCTACACGTGCCACACCATATGAAAGAGGGAACGACTGCGCATCTAGGGAGACGGTGGATGACCAGATTTAGCCACCAGGCGACATCACACACGCCACTTGAATAGCGCGGGCACACGCCCACTCATTAGTGCCCGTGGAATACATGTCAGTAGCTTTTCAATTAAAAAATAAAAAATAAAATATCAAAAATATCAAAATACCCCCCCATAATCCTCTTAATTACATAAAATACTCATGTGAAAATACCAAAATACTCTAAAAACAAAGCTTTTTTTTTATCTTTTCTGAGGATAAAAGCATTATTTTACTATATATGAAAATTAAAAAAAAAAAAAACATTGTCCAACAGCCTATTTTTTTTTATATATTAGGAGCAAAAAAATATTTTTATTACAAATATTGTAAAAGACCAAGAAAATCATTGGTTAACCTTTCTAAATTTTGTTGACTCTATAGGTAAAAATATATTATTTTTACTATGTTTAAAAATTTGAAAAAACACATTCACCGGCAAACAATTTTTAAACCACAAATAAAATGCAATGTCAAATGTTCTTTAACAAACTAATGTAGCAAGGAATAAATTTGATGATTAAGGTTCTTAATTTAAATTTGGGAGTCAGAGTATCCCAGAATAATTTTGTAAATGTTATCTGATGTTAAAGAGTCCGAAAGATCTTTGCTGAAACTTGAAGTTAACGACCTGCTCCACTTACGGTTCGGAATCAATGTATGCATTGAACTGGGTCATCGCATCTAGAATACGGATTCTCCATGTATATTTTATTCAAGTTCCAAAAAATGGCATCGGTTCACTGGCATTTCGGGTATCCAACTACATGTTTTAACCAATCTTTTGGAATATCAGCAAGAATAACTACAATAAAATCTAATAATTTGCCAAGCCTGATGACCAGGGGTGACTTGTATTATAATTTTGCCTCCCAAACCGAATCTTATCCCTTTTTCCTTTGGAAAAGATGATTAGTTAAGAGGTTATATAGCATAAACTCCATCTCTCAGATGCTCCAGATCTGCCTGCTGTCACCACATCATCCCCACGATGCCTGCTCTCCAACAGCTGTTCTCCCCAGCTGTCCCACCTCTACTGCTATTTTTAAGTGGGACAAAACATCTTCAAATGCAAACATGTTAAGGAGATGCTGGCACGATCAAGAACAATGCACATGTGCGCAAGAAAGGTAGATGCGGAGACAAGCACCACTAAATTATACATTCTCTACGAGACGAACGTAAAGAATATTTACAGTGATATCAAGGACCTCTAACTAAGCATGAATTCAACAGTCAGGAGCTTCAGTTGTCTTCACAAATCGACCCTTCACTCGCTTCCTGGAATCAGCTCTCGCCTTTCTTGATTCATACCGTATGTGCTTATCATATCTATTAATACAAAATTTAACAGTACAGAGTGCATTACTTGATAAGCATGCAGTAGAGATAACTAGCAAAAGAAGGTAGGCATACCTTCGGGTTTTCTTCTTCTCCTTGTAACGTTGCATAGCATCACCTCTATTCCGCACCAACAGCTCCATGTCAACCTTGGTTGCTGCTTCTGTTTTGAAGCCTTCACCTCTTACGAGAATAGACTGTTCCATAAACTGGACATCTTTAGAGCTACCTGAACATTTTGGTTTACAAAAAGCTGTGCCTGACAACACTCTTGCAATAGGGAGGTTGTTACTTTCAGATGTTGCTGGTCCCTGGCTGGATGTTAAGTTATTATTTAAGTTGTTCTGCATTTAAAAAATACAACGTACAAAGAAGAGAAGGCAGATGAGTCACTGACAATGCACAGAGGGATTGGCATAAATAGGCAACAGATGATGTAGAACAGGTCCAGTCACATTAAGGTCAAGGAGCTTTCGCAATCAAATGCCCAACAGTATAGCTCAATTCATTTCTATATCATATATGTGAACATACAGAAAAGGACTGCATTCAAAAGCTTAAACATTCAAAGCACATAGCTATGTCTTATAAATTATAATTTAAAACTGGTTAGAATGGTCTGGTGTTAGTTAGATTACTAGTGAACACACAGAATAATATAAGTTACAAATTTCAACTAATTCCATCTACAATATTAGCGAGTACATTTTAAACGAATCCTTCTATTAGACTAAAATTTATGTTGTTACTGCCCAAAACTAGAAATACTGGGATTTGACATCCCAAATCAGATTTTTAAATGTTATCCTATCTTCATAAGTAGCGCGTTAACACTTCCTATGAAAACTTTGTTGCACCAACTAAAACATAGAAAGTTTGCAAGAAAACCAAAGAAATTCCTGCCCAAAGATTTGACAGGGATTCCAGCCAAGATTCCCAAAATTATCAATAGAACTTACATTAAATGATGCCATATCATCATGCACGATGGAGCAATTCATCTGGTACATGTTTCCCAACATTTTCGTGTTGGTTAAAGATGTTTCTTTCATTGGTTCACTGAAATTCTTGATCACAAATCCTGCGTCGTTTGCACCATACTCGATTTCTAATTGGCCAGATTCATCATGACTCCTCAGTTGCCCTAAATGAAAATCCCATATCTGAAAAGGTAGCAATTTTCTGTTATTATTGGAGACACGTGATATCCTTTCTTTGGAGATTTTACATAGAAAACTACTCAGTCATCTGAGCGAGGTGATAAAAATAATAGGAGCAGGGACATGACCTCAGGGCAAACATTTCCTAGAAAGGACAGTTGAAAATCCTTAAACAATTGAATTTTCTAATTGCAAAATGCTATATTCATTAAGGAGCATTTGAAGTTCAAACCTTAATGACACCTTCAAGAAACTACAAGCAAAATGCAACACATACTCGTGATAGACCAGCGAATTTCACCCCAAAATTTTTTCATTGTATAATTATTTAGGTCCCAAATAGAAGCCGCAATCAATTTGAGCATTGTATTACTTGAAAGATGAGCAAGCGATACATTTACTTGTTTTGGTTGGCAATGTTTATACTCGATCAACATTAACAAAGACAACAAGAAGAAATACTCATAAAACATGGTATATCTTTGGAAAAGCTCAGTAATTCATATTTTTACCTGAGTGCCATGAGCATTGGCATTACTGTCCCACATTATATCCTCACCGATAAGTTTTCCATTAGACTTGACACCCACCTCCGTCGGCAGCATAAGCAAAGAAGTAAACGGCATTTGTTCGTGCAACAATTGCTCACCTCTAACATTACCATCACTACCACCACCACCGACATTATCATTCCCAAAACGCCCGCCATTCCCATTCCCATTCCCATTCCCAAATCCCACACCCTCCCGCCACGCACTCCTACTCTGCGTCTCTGGCACCAAATTCTCTCCTTCTCTACCATCACCACCGCCAAAATCACAACCCTCCCCGTCACCAAAATCACCACCCTCATCATCACCACCACCACCACCACCACCCTCACCGCCACCGCCACCGCCACCCATCAAATCCCTCTTTAACAACTCCACCAACTGCTTATATATCACATGCTTGTATTTCCCACAACTTGGACTCTTGCTCACATTTCCAAAAACCATAACATTGTCAACATTCCTATTACCATTATTACTGTTTTCATTTGGCACCATCAAGTCCTGAAAACTAAAATTACCACTAGATTTATTATAAACCCAAGGCTCATTCACCAAATCATGGACGACCCCACAACTATTAGTACTCCATTTTTCAATCAACGGCTCCTGCTTCTTCTCTTCCAAATCAAAACCCCATATAGAAGCCAAATCAAGAGCTGTGGGACAACCGGAAAACCCTTCAATAATAGTACGATCGTGTGAAGCGGACACGGAACAACTACCGTGAGCATCCCAATCACACTCTTGACAGAGTACCAAATTGTCAGTTGCGCAGCGGACAGAAACAAGCTCCGAGTTGCAATTGTCGCAGATCTGTGCGCGGACATGCTTGCGTGAGAGAAGGTTTGCGGAGTGGACATGTTGATCGCAGAATAAACAAAGTTTTGCGGAGTCGGCTCTGCAGTAAAGAACTGCAGTTTGTTCACTGCAGAAATCACATGGTACTGTTTCTTTGGTCTTTGAATTGTGGGTAACCATATTTTTATCTGCTAAGAAAAGCGAAACCCTAAAGAGAAATGAGGAAGAGAGTGTTTTGGGAGTGAAAGGAGGAAGAAGAGATACTTCTTTCTTTCTTTTTGTAGTAAAAGGTGAATAAATTAATAATAATAATAATAATTCAATGTAGAGCAACAGCCAGCAGCAGCTTTTGTACATGAGAGGGATGTTGTTGTAGTATCAATAAAGTTATTGAATAGTATTATAGATCGCTTTCAAAATTATTTTTGTTTGATTATTAAAATAATATTTTTTTTTATTTTTAAAATTTTATTTTTAATATTATTATATTACAACAAAAAATAATTTAAAATAAAAATATACAAATCTCTGTTGAAACGCAGTTAAACATCCCAAAACTAGGAAAGATGGAGCCTAAAAATAGTAGTTATGTGATCCCTATTATCCCGTCGGTTGAATAAATTGTTTTTGGAAAAAAATAAATATATAAGCTTCTTAATTATTTTAAAAAAAATTAATTAAAAATTAAAAAATTTATAAGAACTATTTGTGTCAATAAATATAAAAAATAAAGTGTTAACATGTTTATTCAACTCGTCTAATTGTATGTCGAATTGTTTTTTTTAATATAAAATATTAATATGCAAATGTTATTAATATATTTTTTTTTATTTTAAGTAAAAAATATAATTATAAATCACATAGTCAATTATTAAATGTAATAAAATATAATAAATATCATGTGCATTAATAAAAAAATAGAACAATATTGCAATTGTTGTAGCAAAACATAATTTTCTTAGTCTATATAGAATAAATTTTAAAAAAACAAAACGTGTAAAGAAAAAAATAAAAAAATAAAAAGAACAAAATAAAATAGTATAAATAGACCAAGTGTAAATAATTAAAAAATAATATTTTTTCTAGAAAAAAAAATGCAAAGAAGACAAAAAGAAAAACTAAAGAAACATTAAATCATGAATTCGGCATGTAGGTTGTATTTAAAAAAAACAATACTATGCAAAGAAGAAAAAAGGAAAACTAAAGAAACATTAAAATCATGAATTTGGCATGCAAGTTATATTTAAAAAAAAAACAATACTAGGTATGTAAGTTGCTCTAATGTATTTTTTCAGATGAAAAAATAAAAGTGTCGTTTGAAAAGCCTGTGCAATCATCTAACTAAATAAATCGATAACTATTTATGTAAATAAAAAAAGTTGTTAACAATGACCAAGAGAAAAAAAATGTAAAAATGAGATATTTATCTAATTATGTTTATTAAACTTTTTTATTTAAATAAATGAATGACAAATCCACCATGAAAAACTCATGACTCAAACGATAAATACAAACAAAAATTATTGATAAACCCACACCATAAAAAATATTATGAAAAGTCAAACACATCAGAAAAATATAAGGAATGGACAGTTGTCGGTACGATGAAAACATATAAAAAAAATTAAAAAAAAGTCTAAAGTGAACCCGACAGTTAGCTCGGGTGAACAAATCAAATATATGATCTAGGATATAAAATTGGGATTACCCCATATATAACAAAGCGGAAAAAAATACTGGCAAAAAAATATTTAAAAAAAAACCAAAATTGACTCTGGCTAATTTTTCAGATCTATAATCTAGGTCATGAGATCAAAGTTACTGCCTTAAAGGCAAACCTGAAAAAATAAAAGAAACATGATTCTTAACCAAACAAATATCGATGATGAAATCGAGGAAAAAAATTAATAAAAAAACAATGCAAAATAAAACAAATAGCAATTAAAATAATTATGACTAAATTTAACATAAAAACCAACTAAAATTAAATGTTTAAGGAAAATTTAAATGAAATTAAATGTTCAGGGATGAAATTGAAAAAAACAAATCAATTGAAAAAATAACAATTGAAAGAATTGGCACCAAACTTGACATAAAAATTCAATGAAAATAAATGCATAGGGATGAAATTAAAGAAAAAGAAATAAATCAAGAAAATTATTGAAAACAAAAAAAAATAGCAATTAAAGGAATGAAGACCAAATTTGTTTTAAAAACTAACAAAATCAAACAATTAGGGATGAAATCAAAAATAAAATCTAATTAAAAACAATCAATATAAATAAAATATTTGCAATCAAAAGTAGAATGACTGAATCAAAAGAAAAAAAATTAAAGGGCTGGTACAAGTTTT
>Ga0307515_10018146_pt1 | contig 12765 bp, 12 predicted proteins | sample 17_EM_MG_FD_194513 | JGI IMG/M metagenome (GOLD analysis project Ga0307515, IMG submission 194513) | Populus trichocarpa ectomycorrhiza microbial communities from riparian zone in the Pacific Northwest, United States - 17_EM | ecosystem: Host-associated > Plants > Roots > Unclassified | place... | reverse complement strand
TTTCCCCCATCTCCTCTGATCTCTCTCTTTCTTGTGCTCAACTCTACCATCACCTAAGAACACAAAGTTAAGTCATCCCTCTCTATCTCTCCATGCCATAATCATGAGTTAACACCGAGTACAGCATCATCCCAAGATCGACAGTCTCCCGCTCCCAGCCAGTTTCTCATCTCTCGGCGGATGTTGTACTCAACTCTCTACATTCCCACAATTACAAGTTAACCAATGAATAGAGTCTCAGCTGCCGTCGCGCCTCCCTCCAAATTGACTGCCTCCAAGTTCTCCTCCAATCTCGCTCGATCATAGCCTACAAGTGCATCTCCAAACTCGCTCAGTCACAGCCTCAGAGTGCATCTCCAAACTCGATCGATCACCGCCTCCAAGTGCATCTTCTGAGTTCACTCGATCTCGGCCTCCAAGTGCATCGCCAAACTCGCTCGATCACAGCCTCCAAGTGTATCTCTAGACTCGCTCGATTACGGCCTGCAAGTTCGCACGATCATGGCCTCCAAGTGCATCTCCAAACTCGCTCTATTACGGCCTCCTAGTACATCTTCAATGAGCGACGGTGGGTGTACCGAGATACAGGGGTAACGGAGGTGGACAGAGTGACGGCGAGTATATATTCGGCAGACCCCGGAGTAGATAGACATCATCTCATTTCCATCTCCTCTTATCATACAATGAAAATTCACACTGTATCTTTCCCAACTTTTGGTCTCACTCGCTCGGTCCGAGATTTCGTGGATCCACGCAATTGGGTGGATCCTAACGGCCGGGTAGTATCATATCTTCTCACCTTCCTACGCTCCTCGAGCATAATGTAGAAGGAACGCGAGGAGAGATTTTTGCAGCGTCACCCATGGCATTGCAATCCCGATGCAAGCGTGTACCCAATGAACCCAATCCGACGTATGGTCATAGTTGGCCACAACGCCAGGGTATTGGTTTAAAATAGGAGACCGACAGAGCGAGAAGAAACTGCGAAACGGCGATCGGAGGGTGATGTGTGACGTGACGTGTGGTCTTGACACCGGGCGCGGAGTAATCCGCCACCGGGGTGTCTCTGACGGCTCTGACGGAGCGCGCCCACTCTGACGGAGCCATTCCGCCCGGACAGAAATGTTGTTTGCTGATGATACTTACTCATGAAAGACCGATATTTCTCGAACCAAATGTGGCACAATATCCAGTGTTACGTAGCGGGCTGCGATTTTTGCCATTGAACCAACCACCAGAGCGGGAACCCCATGGGCATTCTTCAGCCACTTCCTATAGCCAAAGGCTGCTAGCAAAGAAGAGGCATCGACTTTATGACCGACCTGGCAGTCTCGAGAAGTGGCCATGACTGCATTGTAACGTTTGTAGACCACATGACAAAGAGCGCACATTGGCAACCCCGCAAAGAAATAGTTAACACCCTGGCCTTTGTGCACATAATCATCGACAACATCGTCGGTCGACACAGAGTACCTCAAGAGGTTGTATCGGACAGCAATGTACGCTTCCACGCAGACTATTGGAGAGAAGTTGCGAGGATTCTGCAAACGAAGCTGCTCATGTCTACAGCATGCTATCCAGAAATGAATGGCCACTCTGAGAACTCGAACAGGACGGTTGTTCGCTATTTGCGTGGTGTCGCCACTCACGATCAAGCCCTTTGGGACGACTACCTCCCATCAGTGGAGTATGCTTACAATTCCTCACCACACCGCTCGACGAAGCAAACGTCTTTCGAACTCGATCTTGGCTATCAGCCACATTTGCCGCTAGACTTGATTACAGATCCCCAATGACCGCAAGCCAATGAATCAGCGAAAACACTACAAGGCCACGAATTTGTCGAACGATTGCAGCGCATTTCGGGTGTTGCCAAGGCTGAGTTGCGAGATGCTCAATACATACAAATGGCGGAGGCTAATAAGTCACAACATCCAATTGACCCCACCATCACCCCCGGTGCGAAGGTATTTCTAGATACCAAGGATCTGCCAATCACATATGCCAACGTCAATCCAACGCGATGCAAACTGGTACATTGTTACATTGGCACATACGAAATTCTCTGAATATGTGGGAATGCCGTTGAACTGGACCTCCCCAACAACATGATGATCCACGACACCGTTGATGTCAGCAGGCTCAAAGTTGATGGCACAGATGATTCTAGGGTCACCTGGCGCCCACCACCTCCGCCAGTACGGACAAGCCGTGCGGGCACAAGCTATGTCATCCAGTCAATCGCAAATCACCATCCAAGCTCTGAGGGAACCGGTTGGGAATACGAAGTGAAATGGGATGGCTGGGACGAAATGGATAACACATGGAAGCCAGAGGAGAATATGGCAAAAGCAAAAGATATGGTGGAGCACTATTGGAAGGAAATGGGCAGGCGGCCAAAGGCAAAGAGGAAAACGACACAAAAGAAGGCGTGAGGAGCAGGCGTTTTTTTCGGATGATGAGAGACATCGCAGAGGTATGGTTGATTTCAGATCAGGGTATTTTGTTTCTTCAAGAGGTTTCTTGAAGATTATTGGAGAAGGTTGTGACGTAGGTGGATGGCTCTGGTCATGTTGAGGTGCGGCTCTGTTGCATTAGTGTGGCTCTGTTGTGTTAGTGCAGCTCTGCGGGAGGCTCGCATAGTAGTTAGTTCTAGCGAGATGCCAGTGCCATCATCAATAACATTCACTTCTATACGTACAGAGAGGCTATTTGCCCTCAGGAATTGCTGGTAGTGGTGGATCCAGATTCACTCGTAGGGGTGAAACTGGCTTCGCTGGTAGCAGTGGATCTGGGCTCGCTTGTATGGAATAATTGGGATTCACTGGAAACAGTGAATCTACATTCGTTGGAAAGAAGTTGGTAAGAATGGATCTGAGTTTGCTTGTCACAGTAGATCTGGCATCAAATGAAGTAGTGGATCTGGCTTCACATTTTGCAGTGGATATGGCTTTACCAGTAGTAGTGGATATGACTTTGTCGAGTATTGGCAGGGGGGTATTACATACAGCTCATGAAGGAATAATTTACGATTATAATACCCAGTGGTGGTAATGGTGATGGTGCTGATGGTGATGGTGGTGATGGTGATGGTGGTGATGGTGATGGTGGTGATGGTGATGGTGGTGATGGTGATGGTGGTGATGGTGATGGTGGTGATGGTGCTGGTGATGGTGGTGATGGTAGCAATATCAATAAAGGGGGTGATGAAAGGGTATACAGTATGAGAACTATACTACATTCGAAAAATAGTTATTACATATGGTGATATATGGTAACGCTCCCATAACTCTCCCATAATCGTATGGATATACAGAATGGCACTATAAGCCAGGGTAGGCAACTGGAATCCAGTGGTAAGCATCATAGTGATCAGCAAAAACTGAAATTTGTTCCGAAACCAGATCCCTCGCACTGCCATCTGCCAGGTTTCCCAAAATCAAGAAATTGGCTGCAACTGCATTCTCTTGAATCAAGTTTCCGGAAGCTTTATTACATTGTTGCGATGACCAATTGCAACACTTGATATGTGAAATCTCACTGCCAATTGCACATTGCTGATTTTGCACTTGAAGATTAATCCTACTAACCTTGAACCCCTGCTACCTTATTTCATTTGCTCGAACTGTATTTGCAGACCAATCACCATCACCATCACTATCACCATCACCATCACCATCACTATCACCATCACCATCACCATCACCATCACCATCACCATCACCATCACCATCACCATCACCATCACCATCACCATCACCATCACCATCACCATCACCATCACCATCACCATCCCCATCCCCATCACCCTGACACCTATTTTGACCCCAGAAGCTTTATGTTTGTTGCTCCGTCCTTTAGTTGCATCATCGCCATCACCCAGGAGTTTACAATTTACTAATTCACTACATTAAGCCTTGACACAGCCTTCTTCTCTACTACTGATGGTCTTCAAGTTCAAAATTGTGCAAATCAACCTTGATAGATTCACAGGTAGGCTCAATCGATTCGCCTCATTGAGTACATCAAGGCGGTGCAAGAGTACTGGAGTACATCCAGTATTAGCAGTCGATTCATTGCTCTACTCCACCTCCAGCGCTGACCACTTTTGAACTTTTGCAGATCAAATCCGATGGACTCAGTGTTAGGCTCAATCGATTTGTCTTGTCGAGTGCATCCAGATGGTGTAAGGAAGCTGGGATACATCGATTATTAGCTCTCGATTCGCTGCTTGACTGCTCATCCAGGCTGCAGGGCAGACCCTGCTTGAACATTTCCAGATCAACTCTGATTGACTCGCTGGTAGGCTCAATCGATTCAGCTCGTCAACCACATTGATCTGGTGCAAAGACGCTGGGGTATGTCTATCATTGACTCTCAATTCAGTGTTCTTCCTCCTCCTCCTTTTCCTCCTCTTCCTCTTCGTGCTTCTCCTCTTCCATCTCCTCCAGGTCAGACCTGGTTCCAACTTTTGCAGAACAGCTCCGATAGACTCGCTGGTAGGCTCAATCAATTCGTCTCGTCATGTACATTAGGACCTTTAAAGAATGCTGGGGTACATCCATTATTATCTCTCAATTCGCTGCTCTACTCCTTCTCCTGCTCTTTCTTCTCCTCCTCATCCTCCAGGGTTGACCAGTTTTGAACTTTTGCAGATCAACTCCAATTGACTCGCTGGTAGGCTCAATTGATTCGTCTCATCGTGTGGATCAAGATGGTGCAAGGACGCTGGAGTACATTCATTATTGGCACTCGATTTGCTGCTCTACTCCTCTGCCTCCTCATCTTCCTCCTCCAGGGCTGACCCTATTCGAACTGTTCCAGATCGACTCCGATTGACTCGCTGGTAAGCTTAATCAATTTGCCTCGACGAGCACATACAGCCGGCGCCAAGACGCTCCAGTATGTCCATCATTTACTCTTGATTTGCTGTTCGTGGTCCTCCTCCTGTTCCTCCTCGTCCACTTCGTGCTCCTCCTCTTCCTTGTCCACCATGTCTGACCTTGTTCAAACTTTTGCAGAACAATTCCGATTGACTTGCTGGTAGGCTCAATCAATTCGTCTCTTCGAGTTCATTAAGTCCTTGCAAGGATGTTGGGGTACATCAATTATTGACTCTCAATTTGCTGCTCTACACCTGCTCCTCCGACTTCTCTTTCTCCTCATCCTCCAGGGCTAACCCCTTTTGAACTTTTACAGATCAACTCCAATTGACTTGCTGGTAGGCTCATCTGATTGGTCTCATCGATTGAATCAGGACAGTGTGAGGATGCTGGGTTACATCCATTATTGGCTATCGATTTGCTGCTCTACTCCTCCTCTGGGGCCGACCCTATTCCACATTTTCCAGATTAACTCTGATTCACTCGCTGGTAGGCTCAATCGATTTGTCTCGTCGAGTACACGAAGATGCTGCAACCATGCTGTGGTACGTCCATTATTAGCTCTCAATTCGCTGTTCTTCCTACTCCTTCTCTTCCTCCTCCTCTCCTTCTTCCTCCTCTTCTTCCTTCTCTTCCAGGTCTCACCTGTTTTGAACTTTTGCAGATCGACTCTGAATGACTCGGTGGTACGCTCAATCAAATTGTCTCGTTAAGTACAGTGAGACGAGGCAATGATGCTGGGGTACACCAATTATTGGCTCTCGATTTGCTGCTCTACTTCTCCCCCTCCTCTTCCCACTTCTACAGGGCTGACCCCCGTTGATTTTTTGCAGATCAACTTCAATTGACTCGCTGGTGGGCTCAATTGATTTGACTTGCCGAGTACATCACTTCAGTGTAAGGATGATGGGGTGCATCCATTATTGGTGCACGATTTGGGGCTCTACTTCTCCCCCTCTGCCTCCCCATCCATGTCTGACCTGTTTTGAACTTTTCCAGATCAACTCTGATTGACTCACTGGTAGGCTGAATCAATTCATCACGTCAAGTACATTGACATAAGGCAAAGACCCTGGGGTACGTCCAATATTGGCTCTCAATTTGCTGCTCTACTCCTCCTCCTGCTCCTCTTCGTCCGCCTGCCAGGCTGAACCCCTTCGATTGTTTGCAGATCAACTGGGATTGACTGGCCAGTTGGCGCAATTGATCTGGCTCGTTGGGTCCATCAAGACAGTGAGACGATGCTGAGGTATTCCCATTATTGACCATTGATTCGCTGCTCTACTCCTGCTCCTGCTCCTGCTCCTCGCCCTCCAGTGGTGCCCCCCTTAGATTGGAGCATTGTACGTGATTGTGTGGAACTATAGATTGTGCTGTGAGGGGTAGATTTTAGTTTAATGAGAACTCGTATACCAGTATTCTTTGGTTTGGAAATCCCGATTGTGAAAATGGGACCGGGAAGGAGTAAAATAAGCGTTGAAATGATTCAGTTCCACGTTCCAGGGCACGGTTTCTGAGGTTCATGAAATGATTGCAACTACTCCTTGAACATTCAGAATCATTAGAGGAATACGATATCTCAGGCAAACCTCAATTTCATTTTTTGGGGTTTGTGGGTACAATAAGCTGATTAAGTTTAATGAAGCAAATTTCATTTTGGCTGATGGTAAATCTCGGTTATGGTAGCACGGAAGCTTCTCCTGACATAACTCCAGAAATCAATGCATGGTATATCTGTAATAATCTTTCTAGAAATAGTTGCTACAAAATGGAATAAGTTAATAAGTATATAAGTTCAAGAACATACAAATTTGATAATTTACATTATGTAGAGATTATTATGGCAATTCTCTCAGTTGTATAAATACTGCCTTACAGTGGACAGATATCTTGCAATAATATGTATTATTTTGGTATTCGACTAGTCTTGGAGTTTACAAAATAAACTAGAATATATCAATTTTACCTATTATATATCATTGACAACTCTCAGAATATACAATTATGTATTATTCATAGAGGCAGTAAAATATTAATTTAATAGATATTAATCGACATTTTAATTATGACTTTGAAAGTTTAATAAGTGGTTTAATATTCAGAATATATTTCAATTAAATAACTTCTATCTTTTGTTGTACTCCAAACTGAAATATTTAATTTAATCCACATTATCAAAAAGGATATTAATCTTAGTACACCAAGCTTATCTCAAAACAATTCAAAATACCTGCAAACTATTGATAATTTAAAAAAAACTAAGAATTATTCACTATATATACTCTACTGGATTAACTATTATTGTATGCATATTACCTGTAGAAAATGACAACTTGGGGGATTAATATCTTTTAAGTACAATTCATATTTAATTATACCCTAATTGGGGTATAACTTATGGACTAGACTTGATTGAGCACAAGGTTCCATGTATACACTCATCCATGTCAAAAGTTTTCCGTACAACCCATTTCAGAATCCAATCCAAGTCATCACCTAGGGCACTAACTAACTATATTCAGTTACAATGAGGTCTGATATGGAAATTTTGCCAACTCATTTCGATGTTATAACGAGTAATCTAATCTTGACAATGTAGGCGCTGTCCGGTAACTTTTTATTTTGACGAGTAGAGGGCACTTTGCGGCTCTGCATTGTTTGTGAGCTGAAACGTTAAGGCAGACTTGGCATTCTCTCTGGTTATAATTCGAACCAGGTACATACTCTGTGCTGTATAGTCAGCGTTCTCCTTTTCTCCAGAGTGCTGAATCCTTGATATATCTGTTGCCTTCACAACGCCACCCCTCGTCTCACATTTGTTCGAACAGAATCAGCTTCTCTGTTGGCCACCTCCGTTCTACTTCGACTCTCCGGTAAGTTATATTCTCTAGTATCGCATATTATTCCTTGACTTACTCTCTTCTGCCCGGCTGAAGATTCTACTTCACTTAATTTGCTGGATAACTACCCTCTTTCTCGCCGAACCGACATTTATGGCACCTGCACGGCGCGTTTCTAAACGCAAGGCTGATTCCCTTGATGAATCTACACTTTCACGAACCGGGGCAATCTCTGCTGTTTCGACTAGAACCCTCCCTAGCGATTTTCACAAGCAGCATCCTACTGCACACAAACCTTCATTGTCACGGAAGGAATCTTTGCCCCAACCGACACCGGAGAACCCAACATCTGAAATCGTTGCGATAAGGAAGGTTCCCACATCGACCAAAGCTCAGAGACCTGCATCTACCGTTCGTGCAAACTCAAAGAAGGCAACTCCTCCACCGCCTTCACGTACCAGTGCACGTCTTCAGGAAAAAACCCTCTCGCCTCAGAAGTTTGCCCAGGGGATTGAGCCTTCTGCCAAGAGGCCACGCGCATCTCCCAAGACCAAAGAAGCACCGAAGGCAAAGGCTGTTCTCAATCCAAGACGCCCTTCGAAGGTGAGAACAGGACATAAGCCTATCGCCAAATTGACGGCTATACCAACTGAGCGCTTGGAAGTGTTTGCGTGTGGCACTGGGGAGTATGGCGAGTTGGGCCTTGGTCCGCAGCCTAATGCAAAGATCGTTAAGAGGCCTAGATTGAATAGTATCCTGGCAACTGATAGTGTTGGCATTGTCGCAATCGCGTATGGTGGTATGCATGGAGTTGCTTTGTCGCATGATGGAAAAGTCTATACGTGGGGCGTGAACGACCTTGGTGCACTTGGAAGAGTCACGAAGGCTAAAGACGAAAGACTCAAAGACGCGGACGCAGATTCTTCGGACAGCGATGATGAGGAAGACGTTCCTCTCAATGAGGACGAGAGTACACCGAAAATAGTCGAGTTTCCGGAGGGCACCGTGATCACGAGGATAGCCGCCGGTGATAGTGTTACTGTTGCTGTGACAGATACTGGCTTTGTATATGGTTGGGGCACATTCAGAGTAAGTCTTATATGATCTCACTGCTATTATTCTGCCCTCCTGACGTTTCATCCAGTCTAATGATGGTGTTTTGGGCTTTTCTACGAGTTCCCGAATTCAACAAACTCCCACTCTTATCAAGGAGCTCAAGGGCATTACAGATGTTTGTTGCGGTAATGACCATGCTCTCGCACTAGACATCAAGGGAAAGGCTTGGGCCTGGGGTAATGGGCAACAGAATCAGCTCGGGCGGCGTGTTGTGGAGCGTACGCGCATTCAAGGGCTCATACCTCGTGAGGTCGGAATACCCCGGAAGAAAATTAAGTCCATTCACTCTGGATCATTCCATTCCTTTGCTGTTACCATCGATGGCCTGGTCTATTCTTGGGGCTTGAACTCGTTCGCCCAGTGCGGTATCTACCAAGAGACTAGGGATGACAGCACTACACTAATTGTCCCTGTTCCAACCTGTGTTCGGGCGCTCGACAACTTTGATATTCTTCAAATCGATGGTGGCGATCGTCATTCAATTGCTCTAACCAGTGAAGGTTCCCTTTTGGCTTGGGGTCGAATGGATGCTCATCAAGTTGGAATTGGCCTCGAGAACCTCCCCCAAGAGGATGTTATTCTTGATGTGTCCGGGAAGCCACGCTGCCTTATAGCCCCACACAAAGTCACAGAAACTGCATTCACAGCAATATCCTCTGGTTCCAATCATAATATTGCCATCGCGAAAGCAGATGGAGCTGCGTATTCATGGGGATTTGGCGACCTGTTTCAGTGCGGACAAGGAATTCCAGGGGTCGATGTAGCAGTACCGACAAAGATTGAGAATACAGCCACCAAAGGTGTCGTTATGACTGCCGCCGCTTGTGGTGGGCAAGTTACTATTCTTGCAGGCATCCCAGCAAACAAAACAAATGAGATCTAACCCGATCAACAATGGTATCAGGGAATGGGTATTAGATTATGAACCTCATAGCATTGATGGATTGTATGAATGAACAATTGTCAGAACAAGAATGTGAAGAAGATTTGTTAAAGTTACGGGATTCAGCTATGTTGGAAATATCGATGCCGTAAGAGTTTTTTTTTTGGAAGATTGTGGAGTTTTTATTTTCTTTGTCATGCTTTAGGAGTGGGCTCTTGAATGTGTCTTAGGCGGTACTTCATCTATAGAAAGTGAGAAAGCATCTGTAATGGTGTTTTCGTCGACTACTAACTGCCTTAATGCTAACGTACTTACTGAAGGGCTGATGTAGAAAACATCAAGAGAGCGACCATGTTTACAATGTAAAGTGTAGACTGCACGTGGGGTTGGCGCTTTAATATTTCTGATGCACTTGTGGTCAACAAAGGAGGTAGCTAATAACAGCTTTGTACACAAGTACGCAATGCTGCCAACATACAAATCTAAAGTTGCGAGTATAGGAGCGGTGTTAAAATCGGTTATAGCGTAGTTATAGTATCAAATTAAAAAGTGTTTTAAGCATTGATTTCAACTTAAAATGATAATTATATCAAGAATATTTGCAATTCAAATTGATAGTAATTTTTTGTGCATGGGCATTGCACAAGTGCTATTAGAATTATGTTAGTTTGAGGTATCAAACTACCATTATTAATTACCATATGTTAATATTGATGTTAATTAAAAGTATACTATTTAAAGGGAATATCATAATTCAGTGTTGAATTGAATAATACAGAGAGTAGAAAGTACCGAATGATGATAGAATCGTATTCATAGTCAGTTATCCAAACATGTAATGGGATTATGAATATCCAAATTGTATAATGTTTCATCTAAATATATCATATACTATATCATACTGTTAACATGACAAATAACCGCCATGAGATATAAATATCTTTGGCTAATCAAAATGAAATTCAATATTAATAATAAAATTTGATGAAGTCAATCAATATTACAGAACTCTACTGAGTTTAAAATTATTATCAGACATGTAAATTGAATTAAATTGAGTATATTCAATACTGTAAACTATTTCAAAAAGAATTGAACTGAAAATTAAAATACTACATTTCAGGAATATATTATTATTGGTAATTATATTATAGTAATCATAGTATTGTACATGCCAATATTAGCAGTCTCTGGATACTATATTTCATCTAAATATTAGTATTATACATTATTACTACCAACTGCATTTGATTACTATATATTCAGCTTTGGAAATGTAGTACAGAATAATCCTGCTGTTTTAAGTGGCAATTCAATTGAAACAATCCAGTTCAGGTCAAAAAGATCTGTTATTAATGAGTATAGACATAAAAATTCAGTAATATTTAAATGTTGATATTAGGTAAATGTATACATCATATCATTGTATTCATAATACAGAGTAATATACAATACGCTCTGAGAAGTTAAACATATAGTATTGTACAAGACTAATCACAAATATTTTAGTATATTTAATTGATTTTTGGAATGGCATAATACATTACATTTAACAATAGAGTGGAAGTGAACTTAATATATCGCTCTACACCAGCAGGAGAACTAAATAAAATAGATGGCTGATGAATGGATTTTTCTGCAATAATAATCTATGCGATATTTGATATATCTAACTAAACAGTTATATTAATCAACAGATTGGATATGCATTGTTTAAATTATACTATATATTTGGAGAATGTAGACATGGAAGTATGAAGATACATTTATAGATCATAATTGGGCAAGTTTTGATATGCTAATACAGGTGGTAAATAGTTAAGCTGACTGAAAAAGCAGAAGATTAGAATCATATTAATATTGATAGAAAGACATAACAGGAGTAGAGATACTAATTCTAGGTTAACTTGAAAATATTGACATTTTATAACAGTTGACACATCAGCAAAATGTATTTTAGTCACTGGGAGCCTCCAGGAGTGTCTGAGAGGATGTGGAGTTTAAACTTAGAAGCATCAGATTCAGGAGAGTAGCAGACCCTATGAGGGCATTCCGGCGAGCCTTGGGAGTAACCGAGATTTCGGATTACTGGTAGAGGAGTACCATTGGAGTGATTGTGATATGTTAGGGAAAACGTTGGAGCACCAGAAGAACTTCGGGTGCACATGGGAGTGTCGCCGAACCACCACGGGAATCACAAGGAAACTCTGAGAAATGCCTGGGTTCTTCTGGATATCCACTCAAAGGACTGCAGGCGTGTTCTGAGACTCTCCGGATGTACATGAGCAATTGATTTCCCTCAACAGTGAATATGATGCATGGATTATTGTTCGTTATCACTTCTGAATCATACTAGCTATCATCTTCTTCAACATTGTATTTTTTGCCTCGCTACATTAAGGAACCAAAGAAAAATGTGAGTGATTCAAACATAAATGCAGGTAGACCGAAACAATAACCCGAGTAAGAGATCGAATGACATCAATCAAACATGGTGTCAATGCCATCCACTCCATCTCCCATCTCATCAGGGCCTACAAAAGCAGGAACACACAATTCATCAATGGCGCAAAGAAGCAGGAGGCGCTACTTGTACTTGCTGATTATCCGTACTTCGCGAGTGGATGAAAGTGAATTCTAATGTCGTTTGGCTCGATTTGTGATATCTCACAAAGGTGCAATGAGATGTTAGCGAGCTGCGAATCCAAATGGGCATTTGAAAGACAATGATTAGTCAGATGAAAAAGGGGAGCAACCACCATGAAAAGATGAGGGCCAGATGGGGAGTGCTGTGTGGAAAAAAGGAGTACGCAGAAGGTGTTGGAGGAGCACAGAAGGAAGAAGAGCACCAGATCAAGGCTCAGGTGCGCCGACGGGGATTGATAAAAGCCCAGATTTGCGGAGGAGTGCCGAAAGTGGGGGGGGGGTAAGAAGTGCAGAATTCAATATTGGAGCAACAAACCAGACTGAGGTGCACTGGTGGGAATTGTGGAGCTCCCATCCCAAGCTGAGGGGCATGGAATGGGGGGAATAGAGTGTGGAA
>Ga0307515_10018145_pt1 | contig 12765 bp, 5 predicted proteins | sample 17_EM_MG_FD_194513 | JGI IMG/M metagenome (GOLD analysis project Ga0307515, IMG submission 194513) | Populus trichocarpa ectomycorrhiza microbial communities from riparian zone in the Pacific Northwest, United States - 17_EM | ecosystem: Host-associated > Plants > Roots > Unclassified | place... | reverse complement strand
TAATAATTGAGTTAGAGTTTTCACAATTTCTGTCTAATATTTCTTCTTTTTAGAGCCATAAGACAATTATTATGTTAATTCTCCATACAGTTAGATATAGAAACTGACTATTATAACATGTATATATCGACTTGTTGTAATACACATTGATATGTATATAATAGAAGTAACCAATCCTAAACTAATAATTGTGTTAGGGTTACACAATTTTTGTCTAATCTTTCTTCTTCATAGAGCCATAAGACAATTATGGTAGCATTCATGGTAGCTTCGTTTTTTATATAACAATATAGAACCTAGTAAAGTTCATGTTCAACTTGGCTATTTCTTGAAAAAGGATTCTAGCAGGAGTAGTGATAGTTATTGAAATTTAAGCTCTTTTTTTGTATCCATACTTAGTAGGGATGTTCACGATTCGGTTCGGACTACCAAAACCAACAGAACCGAGTAACTTATATTTTAAAAAATTTAAACCGAACCGGACCGAAAACTGGTTTCAAACCAAACTGGTTCTGTTCGGTGAAATTTGGTTTTTTGCTATAAAACTGAGAAATCTAATCCTATCCTATAAGAATAGAAAACTCTTCATATCTGCTTGCTATATAGACGATTACAATTGTCATCTCTATTTTAGAATTATTAGGACGATTGCATGCAATTATATTTCGGTTTAGCCAGAATCTTGTTGTTCAAATCTTGCAAATATAGAAAAGCCCTGAAAGTTTTAGCATCCCGATTAATAAAAATATTCGTTGGTAAAGAAATTTACAAAATGAAAGAAAAAGACAAACCAGATTGATGAGGCCAACCTTCTCCCATAGGCACTGGTTGTAATAGCACTTTTCACTAGGCCATCAATCTAAAGTTGAACATATAAAATTAGCATCATTTTTTGCTATGGAAGTTACCCTTTAACAAGAAGACAAACTAGATCTTCCCGACAGCTTGCGCAGAAATAAAGAGAGAAGCTAAGGAGGTTTGCGCAGAAGAGATGAAGATGTTGCGCAGAAATAAAAAGAGAAGCCAAGGAGATGGAGATGTGGGTTTTTTGATCGGGACTTATTTGTGGGTGGATGGCTTAGCTTTTGAGTTTTGAGATGGAGAGTGGAGAGCAGCGGCTTTTTGTGTTATCAGTTATGTTATTGTTAGGGTTAGGTTAACTATAGTATTTATATCTCTCTTGTTTTTCGGTAGGTTCGGTTCGGTTCATCGGTTTTAGTTTTAAAATCAAAACCGAACCGAAGCGGCAAGATTTTACGGTTTTGAAAATCAGTTTAATCAGTTTTTCATCTCGGTTCGGTTTTCTCGGTTGTTCGGTCTTTTTAAACACCCCAATACTTAGAGCTTGGTGCATAATCACTCAAATCTGAATGGTGTGAGTTGTAAATACATCTATCGTCTTAAAAAAAAAAGCTGGTGGCAGGCTTGAACGATTCAAGGCCTGTCTTGCTGCTAAAGAATTTCATCAACTAGAGGACATTGACTATGATGAGACATTAAGCTCCATTGTCAAGTCAACCACTAATTTGGTTGTTCTAAGTTTGGCTATTTCCTATGAGTGGCCTATTCGAGAGCTTGGCATTTACAATGCTTTCTTCAATAGAACGTTTATTAAGATGTTTAAATGTCTTAACATCTAGGGTTTCAGAGTCCTGCATTTCCGAACTTATATGTAAGCTTCATCGCTCTCTTTATGGTTGATGCAAACCTTCTACAAGCATCCCGTGTGTGGCCCTGCCCCTAAAAGATAAGCATCATGTTCTTCCGCTACTCATGAGCTTATGGGAGAATGTTAAAGAAATCAAGAAAAAGTAGGATTCCTATACAACAGGATATAAAATCGAATAGTGTGGTACACCTTCCATACTTACAAGGATTCTGACTAGTTTGTAGCAATAATTGTTGAAATTTAGGCTCTTCTTCGCATCCACTTATTATAATCTTGGTGCTTCATCACTCCAAATGAATGTTGTGGGTTATAAATATGTCTATCATGTTAAAAACAAAGGTAATGGAAGCCTTGAACTATTCAAAGCTTGGCTTTTAACCATGGTAAGACATTAAACCCTTTTCTAACAAACCAATGCTTAGGTTATTCTAAATTTGGCTATTTCTCGTTGATGACCTATCCAATAGCTTAACGTCCACAATACTTTTCTTAATGGCACTTTTACTGAAAATATTGTGAGGGTTTTATAGCTATGCCTTTCCAAACTATATATGTAAACTTCATTGCTCTCTGTATGGTTCAAGCTGAAGCTGTTAGTATATATGGCCTATAGTTAATTAGTTAATTATATATAATATTGATTTTGTTCATGTGTGTGTATATAAATATATAATTTATTAATAAAAATTTATTTATCTTTAATATTCATCAAATATTTGATTAATAAATCTAAAGTAAATATAAATTTCTTGGGACAAAAATGTTGTGCTAAGAAAATTATAAAGTTGTTATAATTATGAAATTTATATTGCATCAAAGCATTGTTCCTAATCAATGATCTATTAAAGATTGAACATTAATTATAACTATTAATACTGATACATATTATGTTCTTTCCTTTATGAAAGGAAACAAGTGTTCTTAGAAACAAAGGTACGACGGATACCTAGAACTAATATGTAGATGCTTGTCAGATGACATATACACTGAACTGACCCGCATGAGAATTTCATATGAAGAGATCACTTGTGTCTATAGAAAGACTCACATGACGGTTGTGTAAATGATCCTTAAACTTGAAATCACTAAGTTATCTTATATAGGGAGTGTTACATTTTAATCCTACTACACGTTGTCCTAATCAAAGGTAACAAATGGGTAGATATTAGATATAACATGAACTATATGAAGGTATTTAAGTAATAAAGATATGATTCATCACCCTTGGTTAATTAGGAAAAAAGTTTTATCTGACCTCAAATAGTATTGATAGTAAATCTTTACACAAGGTGAAATAAGATTTGAAAAAAGTTTCAAATCTTATTCAAAAAATCAATGACTATGTTATTGAAAACAAACATGATTTGACAGAGTAAACATATTTCATGCTATAATTTCTAAATCAAAACATTTTTTATGAAGGGATAATAATTACATTGAGAAACTGGTCACTGAAAGATTAAGTCAAACTACTTATGACTTTCTCAATATTTAGGGGATCATGACAGATTGCTAGACATTGTACTTGATCTTCAAATTCACATCATGCAACTGTTAAATTGATAATAAATTAATTTGTTTAATTTATTTAATCATATTTTATTCAGGATTGTGATTTATATTTGGGCCAACTTATTAGGGAACCTAATGGGTCACACACATAAAAATCATTGGTCTGAAATTAAAATGGGATAATTAATTAAGTGTAACTTGTTTGTAAATAAATTTTAAAAATTGAGGACTAGATTGTAATTGATATAAGGATTACAATTTTAGACCTACAAATAATCAAGTAAGGACTAGTTTGAATAATTTTTTAAAATTAACCTAAAACAATATATGTTATTATTTAAGGAGAAAATTGATATTTTATCATTTATAGGGTTTTTAAGTTTTCTTATAAATAGAATATTATGTTTCTTATTTTGTATGAGTAGTGATGAAAAAGGGTGATAAAAGTATTGTATGTAAACACCTAAAATATAAAAGAAAAGAGTTCACACTCTAAGGTATAATAATTTATATTTCCTAAAAGAGTTTAGGAGATTTTTTACTAGTGGTTCGTAGGGATTACTGTTAGAGGCTGGATTTTTGGATGATTTGTGATTTGCAACAACCCAACCTTGAAGCGTTTATTCAAAACAAAAAAGAGCATCTGATTTTCAAGTAATCTTCGCATAAACCCTAAACAACTCTAATGAGATTCTTAGGACTTTTGAAAAAAAAATTTAAATCTACAATTTTCGCTGCATATATGTGTTTTGAGAAACTCAATAGAAGCAAACCTCACGTGTGTGGTTATGCTCTTAAAAAATAAGCCTCATACTCTTTTAATACTCATGAGCTTGGGGGATGCTAAGGAAATTGAGAGAAAATTGGATTCCCTTCACAATTGGATATGGAAACTAGCTATTGCAATACATTTTATGTTTGCTATAACATGTATAAACGTATTGTATATGTGTGTGTATAATAGAAGTAGTTAACCTTAAAAAAAAATTCACAATTATTTTCTAATCTTTATTCACTGATGACAATGTAAATAATCATCTTGTTAGAGCCATACGATAATTATTGTAGCATTCATGCTAGTTTCATGTTTGACATAATGATGGAGAACATAATCATTGGGTCAATTGGCTAGCAATTATGCTTTCTGTTTAGATAAGAGATTCACTATTTTTATTTTATTCTTAGTATCTATTTTTTCTATTATTCAATAAGATATGTATGAGATTAGTTTTATATGATATTTTTATAGTGATGCAGACAAAAGCACAGTGACAATAAATCAATAATAGAAAAAACAGATTTGATGAACGAAAATGGTTACAAGTTTGAACTCTAAATTCACAATTTAATTTTATAGAAATAAAGAAAATAAAGTTTGCTAATAGGCTAGAAAACCAACTTATAATAAGTTATCGAATCAAGATTCATAACATAAAGGAGAAAATAATACAAAATCCAAAATAACACAAGAAATCAATAAACATAAACAATAATTGGCCAAACATGTTCTTTCTAGCCCAATTCCAAGAAATTTGTGTAGTGGATGAACCAATGAAGTGGTTCCTTGTTAAACAAATCTTGGAGAATCTCTTATAAAATTTTGAATCCATTCTAACAATTTAATAAAAAGTTTTAATAAAAAGTTATGGTAATTTTAGACACTATATTGATCTACCTTGATCAAACCTTATGTTTGACCTAACTCTATCCCACTAATATACAAAAAAATTTATTATGTCATTCATATAATCTGATTAGGTTAAATTTCTAATTAGTTGTGACAAATCTTCACATGATTGCTTCGGTGACTTAGTTGCATCATTTAGTTTCTTTTTGTTATTGGCTTCTTTGCTCCCCTTCCAATAAAGAAAATATGACGATAGTTAGAGTTTTATTTTTATTTATTTATTTGTACTATATGTGACTAATTAGAATTATTAACATGTATAGTAGTTTTATTCACGGTTAAAATTCTCTAAAAAAACATATCATTAACACATTTATTATTGTAAAACCCTTAACATTATATATTTGAATTTCAAATAGAATCAAATATTTATAATGTTTTTCTCTCTAGATATAATATAAAGCATAAGTAGATACGAAACATGTCCAATCAAATTTTTTTCTCTCTTGAAAGATTAATTACTTTATTCTGCAATATATAATTATCTCTTTCTTTCTATTAGTTATTTATGAAAGAATTTGTTTTGCAGCAACACGCTGGTTTCATTTCCTTATAATAAAAATGATGATTTACCAAAAAAAAAACACACGTGGGTTTCACTGTTATTCGGTGGCGTTTTGTTTTCAATGTTTATAATCATCACAGCCATATTTTCTAGTTCTATGGTGTACATATATTATAGGTGTGGATGACGATACTATGGTTGATTGACCCGTTTTGCTTTCAATCTCAACCACATTTGGTGGTATCATATATATATATATATATATATATATATATATATATATATATATAGAGAGAGAGAGAGAGAGAGAGAGAGAGAGAGAGAGTTAGGATTTATTGGTAAAGAACATCGATATGAGCATAACCACATAGTTATGGGGTGTCTACAAGTGAGTTAATGTGCCTGCACCGACAAGGCCAAGAGAAAAATAGTTGACCAGAAGAGGTTTTAAAATGTGCTAAGAAAAATATCACTGTCAGAAAATTATCTAAAACCAATAGAATTACAAATGAAATTTTTTTTCATTGGTAATTGCTGATGATTATAGCGACAAAATATTTCGACTGAAAATTATTAATTATAATAACAATGGAATCATTTTTGTTGATATATACCAATAGAATAACCAACATAATAAAATAATTAAAAAATAAAAAATTTTATATCAATGTATTCGTTGCCAAAATTACACGTCATCAATAACCAATGGAATTACCGACAATATATTCCATCAGTAAATATAAAAGTGTTTTAACTAGCCAGATCCCTTTTATCCCCTCTTTTTTTTTCTTCTCCTTCTTCTTCCTCTTTTTCTTTCTCTGCAAATCAAAACAACAATCCTTTCTCTTATTTGGTCACAAATATAAGTCCAATCATTACAAATTTTGGCCACTGAACATTTCATAGTGTTAACATCATTGTCTTGATATAATTTTCTCTAAATATTTCCTACATTAAGTAAACAAGCCTATTTATTTATGTTTTAAGTTATTTTTTTTTAGTATTTGTAGTGTAGTTTCCTTGTATATTGTAGTGTTTTAATACCTTTTCATAATTTGATTTCTATTTTAGGATTTGTTTGTGATTTGGGAAAATTTAAAGCTTGTTTATAATTTGATATCATTAATTTTGATTTTATAAATTAGGTGTGTTATAATGAAAGAAATTATGGGTTATTTAAGGGATAACAATAATATTTTGTCAATTTTATTGTTAAGTTGAAAATCTTTGAGAAATTGATTTTTTTGTGTGGAATTAATAACAATTAAATGATATTAATTTAGATTGAATAAGTTTGAATTGAACAAATAATAAATTATTAGTTGGGTTATCGATTAATTGCCATTAATTGGATTTAAATTGTTGATATTTTTACGTATCATTACATTTTGTATAAAAATAATATTTGGTTATTAGATTATGAATGAATTTTTAATTATCAAAGTTAAATTTTGAACTAATTGTTAAATGTTGTCATCATTAATCTATATAGGTTCTCTAAGTAATGAGTGATCATTCATGGATGTATTTAGATTCATCTCAAGGCTTGTATAAGGAAGATTATTGTAGAGGGTTTAAGGGTTTTTATTAATTTTGCACTTTCAAATCTAAAGAATAGTAGTGGAGGTAGAATAAGATGTCTGTCTGAACAGTAGAAAAAATAGTTCCCTCAACCAGATATTGCGATGATGCATCACATAAAAAATTGGTTCGTTGAGAAATACTTGTGTTGGCTTCTATATAGAGAACCATATGTTCCTTACGAGACAATGTTAGAAAAGATTGTTGGCTCAACATCTACTTTTAGTAACATATATGAAGTTATCGATGATAATCATAATCATTATAAGAGTATGGTGATGGAGGCAATGAGAATAAATCATGGTTATTCAGGTGAAGGTTCATGTGTACATAAAGAACCAAATGTAGATGCAACTAGATTTTTTTAATCTTTTAAAAGATTTTGATGAACCATTATGGGGATGGGAGCACAAATCATTATAAATTATTGATCATTGCATAAGTATTTACAATATAGTCAGATTATGGTATGAATGAAACTGATTTTGATAGTATAATTGAATGGGCAAAAAGTATTTTATCTTAAGGGAATATGTTGAAAGAGAACTTGTATACTATAAAATCTTTGATGAAACCCCTTGGTCTAAGATATCAAAAAAAATATGAAGTGCCTAAAGTTTTACATGTTGTAGTATAATGAAGATGTAAATTTAACTGATTGCAAAACTTGTGGGCATGATTGATGTAAAACCAATATAAGCAGGGTAAAGACACTTATGACATATAAAAAACTAAGATACTTTTCAATCACTCTTAGGTTGCAAATGTTATTTACGTGTTCGAAAACAGTCGAGCACATAACATGACATCATTCTCATGATGTAGAGGATAGAGTAATGATATATTATTTTGATGGTAAAGCTTGGAAGTAGTTTAACATGGTGCATCCTTAGTTTTCAGTAGAACCACATAATGTGTATCATGGTTTATGTACATATGAGTTCAATCCATTTAGGTCCTTTATTACACCCTATTCTTATTGGTCGGTCATACTATCAGTTTACAACTTGCTCCTTAGGATGTGTATGAGCCCAAAATTCATGTTTTTATATACAGCAATACCTGATCCTTACAGTCTAAGTAGGAATATAGATTTTTATCTTTAACCATTGATTGGTGAGTTGAAGTAGTTATAGTCATCCAGGGCTTTGATGTATGATGTCTTAAAGAAACATAATTTTTAAATGAAGACAACTTTGATATTGACTATAAATGATTTATGACATATGAGATGGTTTCGGGATGGAGCACATATGTAAAATTATTTTATCAATATTTAATGAAAAGCAATAAGGCCTTCAACTTAACGAATGATGGTAAAGTTTTATTTATTTATTTATTTCCATTGGAGGCTCTTGTTAAGTCATTATAGATAAAAAAAAAAACAAAAATAAGAAAAATAACTTCTTGGAAGGTAAATCTAAAAGGGATGTTGTACTGCTGGTACTATCAGGTGAAGAATTATATGATGTAGTATCATAATATGAGAACATTGTATTTGGTTTTCAATCCGGCAAGCAGAAGTTTTCTAGTTTTGGTGTAACCCGAAATTAGGTAAAATGAAGTATTTTTTAGAAACTGCCTTATTGGAAGATTAATGTCTTTCTTCATAATTTGGATATCATGCATATCAAGAAAAATATGCTTAAAAATATTTTTAACATGATTATGAACGTCAAAGGAAAATAAAGGATAACTTAAAAGATAGAATAGATATAGCTTTGTTTTGTGACCATCGAAATATGAAGTTATTTAATGATGGAGTATGTATTGCAAAGCCTAAGCCACATATTCTTTAGAAAAAAAATTCATAAGTTCTTATATATAAACAACTTAAAAGTCTGTGATTTTCTGATGGATATGTTTCGAATATAGTTAGATTAGTGAATTCAGAGGAATGCATATTGTATGGAATGAAGAGTCATAATTGTCATGTGTTTATACAAATACTCATTCCAATTATATATAGGGATTTATTACCCAAAGGGATATGAGATGCACTAATAAGGATTATTTATTTTTTTAGAGATGTTTGCTCGAACAAGTTGCATTCACAACAAATAAAACAACTTGAAAGGAACATTATTGAGACAATATGTAAATTTGAGATGATATTCCCTCCCTCCTTCTTTGATTCAATGAAGAACTTGCCTATACACTTGGTGTATGAAGCAAAAATTGGAGGGCTTGTGCTGTACAGATGGATGTATCCTTTTGAGAGATTAGGAATAACATTCCTTCTTAGTGTGTAATGTGGTTTTTTAAACTCGTTTATATTCATTCAATTAATATATATTTATGTTTACCTATATGCAGATGCTTGTTCAACCTCAAGAAAAAAGTTAAAAACAAAGCACATGTTGAGACGTTTATATATGAAGCTTATATTGTTGAAGAGATTTCAACATTTATCTTATATTAGTTTGTTCCTTATATGTGAACAAGAATCAACCGCATTCTAAAACATGATGATGGTGGTGAACTGTCTTCTTGTGGAAATTTGTTAATGTTTTCTCATGTAAGACGCCCATTGTCGAAAATACAGCTTCAAAAAGATATTTGACAGACTTCAAATTTAGACAAGCACATAATTATATGTTATTTAACTATGATGAATTGATGCCTTTTATTTAGTACGTCAATTTTACAATCTTGAATCATTTTCTCTTGTATTCTCGTTTATGCTAAATTCGCTTAAGTTTATTGTCGGCAACATCATCAATTCTTATTATTTTGAAATCCAAATCTTACTGAAACTCAAATTTTCCAAATAAAATCCAAATCTTACTGAAAGTCAAATTTTCCAAATACAAGATTAACAATTCCTAACGTGGTTTAAAACACAAGGAAGTTTGTAATTATTTGTAGCTGTAATAAGAATACATTTATTTAAATCTTTTTTTTCATCGTTAATGATTGTTATCTTTAACTAGGTGTATAACATAAGAGGCAATAATAAAAGTTTAAAATTACTTTATTTGGGTTAAGAATGAAAGATTCAGAGTTTTAACGGGTATTTTATCAATGGATATATCTTCCATATTGAAGATTATGATGAGGGTAGAAATACCTATAATAATAGGGTTTGTGTTAAGGGATGCCCTTTCAATGAATTTGAAGTTAATTATTATAATATGTTAGAAGAGATTATTGAATTGCAATATCATAGATCGCAATATATAGTATTTTTATTCAAATATTATTAGTATGATATCAATAGAGGAATTAGAGTAGATCCTCACTATGATTTGGTCAAAATTAATAAATGAGGTAGACTTAGCAACATCAAGTATGTTTTTGTATTTGCCAAACAATATCAATAAGTATATTACATATACACTCCTTCTTTTAGAAAGGATCATACGAGAGGTGATTTTTTATCCATTGTTAAAACCAAACTTAGAAGTCGTGTACAAGTTGTGAACGATGGTAAGGATGAAGTAAGTAAGGGAGAAGATGTATTTCAAATATTTGAGTTAGTTGATCCATATTGAGTTGCTATATCTACCAAGTTAGAAGAGAATACTTATGTTCATGTTAATACTGATGAGTTAAATGAAGTATTAAGTACCAGTGGACATACCAATGTTGATAAAGATTAAAGGATCAAACAATTTTAGTTTAACGAATGAGATGAAGATAGACTTAGATGATGAAAATGAAGATGATTCAAATTAAACATTGTTATACAATTAAGATATATTTATTATAGTTCAATAATGCATTGAGTTTTTTATATTTATCAAGTGTTTATTATAAAAAAAATATGGTTTTAAATGAGTTGTTATTTTTTAAGTTATGTATGCAGGTGTTGTTGTTTAATTTGGTTGCATAAGAAACATATAAAATGGAAAACAATTATTACTTCTCTGCTGGCTTTACCAATGGACCTAATAAATTATAATTTACTGCATACATATGTCGATGATGTTGTCGGTGTAGGTAATAACACCAATGGATTCATTGATGGACATAAATCCATTAAAGAGTTGTAGAGAGTTTGAGAAAAAATTAAGGTATTGAAAAACATTGATGGGTCACCAACAGACTTAAATCCATTGGAGATTTTGAAAGAGCTTGGGTAAAAAATAAGGGTGTTGAGAAATGTTGATGGATTCATCGATAGACTTACTTTGTTAGAGAGTTTCAGGGAGCTTAGATAGAAAATAAGGGTGTTGAGAAATGCTGATAGATTCACCGACAAATATAAATCCATCAGAGATTTCCAAAGACCTTGGGTAAAAAATAAAGGTGTTGAGAAATACCAATGGAATCACCAATTGATTTAACTCTATTAGTGACTTCCAAAGAGCTAAGGTAAAAAATAAAGGTATTAAGAAATGCCAATGGATTCACTAATAAACTGAAATCCATTAGAGAGTTCTAGAAAGCTTGGGTAGAAAATAGAGGTGTTGAGAAACACTGATGATTTCACTGATGAATTTAACTTCGTCGATGAGTTCCAAAGAGTTTGGGGAGATTCAGTGTAATTTACTGATTGCTGAATTTAAGGGTTTTACATGAGATTTCTGAAAATAATAAATCACTGATGGATTAATAAACAATTTACCGATGGTTTTAAAAAATTTAATCAATAAAACCATCGGTTACTATAATGACATGGACATAAACAAACATATATTTTGTTGATGAATTTAAACCAGATATATTGATGCAATCCCTAGCTTTCTCTCCTCTTTCTCTTAGTTTATTCTCTCTTTATCTCTACCATTTAACTCATTGGCGATCTCTTTATCCTTCATTTGGTGTCAACGCTCCCTCTCTCCTTTTTCGTGTTGGCATTTTCTCTTTCTACAAACTCTTGTATAAGGTATGTCTTTTTTTTTCAAGGAATATAGATTTTTATTCTTTTATTTAGGATTATTGTTTTTCGGTTTTGTGTTATTGTAAAATGGCAGTGCTAAATTCAATGAATGGTTATTGTAGTTTTGGGTGATTTCAATTAGAGATAAGGGTTGTTGACGAGAAAGGAGGTAATGATAGTGTTGATACTAGTATTGGTTCCTAGTTGTTTCGGTGAATGTTGTTGAATCAAGGTTGGAGGAATTTTTATTATATAGTTATTTCCTTCCTAAAGGTTTTGTAATTTTTTTAAGCCAAATTTTTCTTTCTAATTAGTAAGTGAATTCAATGTGAAAGGACGTATAAGGATAAAATTAGATTATTGCTCATGATTTGAAATTGTGGGTTTTACTAGATATGTAATGTGTTTTCTCAATTAGATTGAAATCCCATTTGGTGGGTTTTAGTTTGTTATAATATAAAATAACATATTAAACTATAAAATAGGAAACTTTAACATAGAAACAAACATAAATTTGTGATTTTTAAGAAAGTAGTAGTCTGAGTTCTAACTTGTAATCTGGCAGGATTATTAACTACATGTGATTTTTATTCTGCAATGAACTTGTCGTGTATTGTTTTGTCATATAGCCTAATATGTTCTTTATGGATTGTGTATTTGAACTTTAAAGTTACTTTTTTATTATTTTTATGAGAATGGACTTTGCTGATAATGATGGTAAGTGATTAAGATGTGAGATTACAATATAATACAAGTTTAATGTTTAGATAGGAGCACAAATATATTATGAAATGAATATGTTTGTAACGATATGGAAAAAGATTGCAATGATGTGGCGCTAGTTTGCAATGACATGTTTAATTGTATTTTTCACAATGTGTTGGGTTAAGTCCCATATAGGGGAAGTGCTACTGGAATTTTGTTAAAAAAGAATAGATGCACTAAAACTAAAAAAAACATAAATCATTGATTAAGATCTTAATTGA
>Ga0307515_10018144_pt1 | contig 12766 bp, 8 predicted proteins | sample 17_EM_MG_FD_194513 | JGI IMG/M metagenome (GOLD analysis project Ga0307515, IMG submission 194513) | Populus trichocarpa ectomycorrhiza microbial communities from riparian zone in the Pacific Northwest, United States - 17_EM | ecosystem: Host-associated > Plants > Roots > Unclassified | place... | reverse complement strand
TTCGTGAGAAGTTTCTGCCCAGTCACAGTCGGCACAGAAAACCTCCTGGAATTTGCGTCACAGCGAGGTATAGGTCGACGTAACGACAAACGCTTGCTTCAGAATTGCAGAGGACGCCGCCGATTCCGATATGTGCGGACCAGGAGCGGTCAGTTATGCTCCCTCAACGTTGCATGATCGTGTAAGAAGCTTTAATATAATTGTAGGCGGACAACATCGCATAGATATAACAACAAAATATCGTTGGACGTGATAAAAAGGCGGACCATCGTAGAGACCCTTCACGAGGAAAAATTGGAGAAGGCGGAGGTAGAGGGTTGGTCGGTCGTCGGATCACCTGTCCTCGAAACTCCATCCTCCTCCTGACGATATCCGGGTCAGAGCCTGGAGGAACTGCCGAACGCACCCGGGAGGCACTTGGCGGTATGAGGGTGACTGTGAGCAACACCAGGTGTGCCAACCTTGTGACCTGCCTCCCAGCTGAAGGGTCGTAAGAACGATCCATCGACCTCGAACACAGGCACCTCGTCGATCATCCTATCGATCATTCCCTCCACAAGGTCGGGACTGTCTCCGTTCAGCAGGGTATCGAGTCCCATCCGTTGATTGAACTGGTCCGTCGCGTTTAGCGTTCGCCTATTGCCACCAGCTTGTCCTGAAAGTTCAAAGGCGATATCAGCGTTGTCGAGCTCCAGTTCGACAAGCATCTCCTTCCTCTCTCCGTATCTCAGCTCGCCCAACTCGATGTCAACGTCCCGGCCGTCAGAATGCATGGATAGGGAGACTCGCAGCTTCCGCTCGCGCCAAGACGAGGTCCATCTGCGCCCGGCGGGTGGTGTCTGGGTGTCGCTAATCAGAATCGTCCCAGAGATAGGGTTCTTGGCCTTGCGTTGAAGGACGATATCAAGGCCTATCAAAATATGATGAGTGAAACACGTTTTGTATCAAACATATCACCTACCATGGTTTACGGCCGTGACGACATCAGTCTTCTCGTCTTGTAAACCCGGAACCAGAAATTCATCGCCGTCGGCATTAAGCCCTGCCCCTATCTCGTCGACAAACTTGCTGAGGCGCGTTCGACTCGTAGGCTTTCCAACGTTCAGGAACGGCGTTTTCCGGACTTTACCGCCAACGCCAACCTCGAAGGTTACCAAGCTCAATCGATCCTTGGGAGCGAGAGACGTGATAACAAAGTCGAGAGAAGTCTTGATGACACGGTGTTTGAGATTCGCGGCGCTGGCGGTGATGTGCGGTGGGGGGATGGAGATAACGAGGATGAGATCGAGAGGAGGGTGAATGAGGGGAAGGAGGGGGCTGGAGGGACCACTTGGGAGATGGGGGGTGACCAAAGGTACGGGGACGGGAGTGCTGTATCTTGAGGGCTCGTCGTTTTCTTCGAGGGTTGCGAGGCGGTGCTGTTGGCCGTTGTGAGCCTTGAGTGTCCTATCTATGCCACCTATAGAGCCATGAGAAGCAGAAGAGGTTGTCGAACGGGAAGAAGGACCACTAAGAAGGCTGTCTTCGTTACTGTAAGACGTGGTTCCAGTGCTTCCACTGAGCACCCTTGCAGCCTTGCTACTGCCGCCAAACTCTTCCAAAGCAGGAGCGTCCCCGGGGGGCGGCTGTTTGGAAATGACGAATCCATTCTGCTGCTGAAACACGGCTACGAGCCTCTGGATGTGGCTCTTCCAGGTTTCGAGGGAGGAACGCTCGCGGAAAATGAGAATGAACGAGTCCAACCGTTCGTCTTCCATATCGATCGTCAAGCTCATTTCGCCGGTGACCGAGGTGTCCGTCACGTGTTTAATGTGCCTGATGTAGATTCGACCTTTGAGGCGGAGGACACCTTTTTGTTGACCGGCATTTCCACCGTTGAGGGAACCGTTCTCTCCCACACCCGCGTTTGATAAGAGTCGCCCCAGACCGCGTTTTTTCTCCTCGACAGCACAGATGATGGCCTCCTTGAATAGGTACACGAAGAACTCGCGGACAATCGCATCCCGTCGAACGGAGAGGAGGTCATACATCTGCAAAGGTCCGAGACCGGCGATGGGGTGGCCTTTCCAATCGATGATTCTAGCCCTGAGGTCCTCAGTGATGGCGTGGAAAGGGGATTCCTCGGAATGGGTCGTGTGATCATCGCGATAGGAATCGACAAAGTTCTGCGTCTGTTCTTGGAGGGAAGAGGTTGTGTATGTCGGGGAGAGGGCCTGGGTAGATTGGGAGCGCTTCATGCTGTTGGTGGTAGCGTAATGTGGTGGGGAGTCGGGGCGGGGAGAGCCTGAGTTGCTTGACATTCGGGATTCGACCGCGACGAGAGGCTTGACAACGGGGAAAGTTTCGATGACCCGGGGACCCGGAACAGAACCTGGGGGACGTTTTCCAGGTAGTTCTATGGCGACAATACATGTGAGGGGTTGACTTGGGTCGGTGGTTCGGATGATTGTGGGGAATTCTGAGCGGACTTGAATGGAAGGCGCAACTACGTAGGCAGAACCGTGTCCATCGTGTGATTTTACGGATGCGGTGTGCTCCACCGGATCGTCTTCGTTTGGGTCATACGGTCGTTGAATTGATGATTGGCCACGAGGGAAATTACGCATAGAAGACGGCGTGTCTCGCCCCGGATAGAAACTGCCGTCGGTGGGATCGCCCATGCCAGTCAACGCGGCGAGCTCTGCATCGTCTTGTGAGCAAAAAACAAAACAAAGACATTATAGTGGTGGATGGGGGAGGGGGGACTCACTGTTTGATTTTCCACCGTCCCCATCCCCGACCTTCATTGGTCGACGGCATACCCCACACACTCCGAGACTAGATTTCCTGACCACTCCAGGTTTTGAAGCACCCGGTGGGGGACCGTAGACTGCAGAGAAACAGGCCTGGGGGAGATAAGGTGTGAGTGGTTAGCGCGCAGGAATTGCGAACGGGAGGAGTGTGTACCTCGTGTAAAGCATGGCCGCACTCGGGAACTATGTGCGGTTTCTCTCCCGGGAGTCTGAAACTGAAGCTGAGGGGTTCGAGGCAGACCGGACACTCGGCTTCTTCATCCACGACGTCTCTTGAGGAAGCGATGGGCATGTTTCGGGCGTCGTTGTTGAGGGAGTTGGGATGGGAGTAGTGGGAGGTGATTTTAGAGGAGTCCGAGAGATCGCCGGAGGGGAGGGAGAGGGCTGATGCGGAGGCTGATAAACGGAGGGGGGATGGTGGAGGGCCCTTGTTCTTTCTCGGGGAGGAAAATACGGATCTGATTGAAGAGGTTATAGAGGGAACCTTGGGAACGGAGCGGGGAGAGGTGTATGCGGAAGCAGGCAAAGACGGTCGCGGCCGAAGCTGCGTCTCGAATTCGTCAACAGGTTTTTTAAACATCCAATTAGGTCCTGTCATCGTGATGGTCAACGAGGACCTGGTTAGAGGCCGCTGGCGTGGTCGTTTGCAGCCGACCTGAAGGAGGTGATGCTGAGGAAGGCGCAGGCGAATTCCAGGATAATTACTTCATAGCCTCTCGCCCCCGTCTGTTTCAAGTTGTATCACTGCACGTCAATATTTACCACTTCCCGGGTCTCTAGCGACCATCATCAGGAGATCTCCCTTGGGCCTCAATTCCCAATCGGTGGTACTACCAGTACACGTCCTCGCAGAACGCCCGTAGTACGTAGGCGATAAAAACGCCGAAAATCGGAAAGCACGAGGTTCAACCTTTCGGCGGGTCGGCTATCACCCGCACGGCGCTGCTGCGTCCCCGTTCCCTGATCATCACCCCGAGTTTACTGCATATCGATCACGGAGAAGACGACGGGTGGTGAAAACATTCACCAGCGCGTACACCCAAAGACACGTTCTGCCACAAAAATCTAACCGGACTGTTCCCGCGCTCATCCGTAGTGCTTGGTGCTCAGTATCCAATCGACATTGCGAGAAAACCAATGCTCCGGCCGACTCTGCGAGAACGGGCGCACAACCTGGGCACCGAGAGACGAAGCGGGCTTGAGCTTGACAACAAATTGGACGATCACCCTCTTCAGGAAGGAGTGTCTGGTCTGGCAGGAACTCTAACGAGGGTATCTCTGATCAGGAAGCCCACCCATCCACAAGAGACGACCTCGGTATCACCTTCGTCTCGCGTCTGGCTGGCTCGGATTCGAGCGCGTTGGAAACCAGAGCGGTCCGGATTTCGATGATCGATGCTCAAGTCATCTCAACGGCAGCCCCACCCGCGGACGTAAACGGAACGATGGGAAGATGCCTTTCTCAGCACTCCCTCCGTCAACCCTGCCTCCGCCCGATCCTCTGTCCGATCCAGCGCATCTGGATTGGAATCAGAGCCCCCAATGGTCTTATTCGACGCAGCTTACCCCCATTTGTGGTGTTTCTATTACGCACCGGTACCGTACCCAATCCGGGCTCGGGATCCCGGCATCACGCGAAAAGCTGAGTTTGAACGCAGCACCTGATTGATCCTGTGTGACCATCACGCTGATACACGGCTTCTCGTTTCAACTCTGGAGACAATACGTAGCTCCACCCCTCTTGTTCCAACAGCAGCTTGCACCCCACTGTAGGTCCACCGAGTCTCAAGTGATGAAATTACAACCATGCGACTTCATCTGCGATCGTGGCTTTCGGGGCACGACTTCTGTGTGATCGGTGCCTTCAATCACATTCTCTCCTTCGGCACAATATGTATATCAGAGGTGTATTACCGTGACATCGGACCATTCATATCATAAGTAGTTCTAGCGGTTCCATCAAAGCTTATCCAGTGAGAAAAAAGTGAAACAGTGAAAACAGTGACGCATCAAAGAGTCCAGAAACGAGCACCACCGACATAGCAGCCGAGACGACATGACGAAAGCAATCAACAGCGTTTTGGTACAAGGAAAGAGACTCCGCGATTCACTGTAAAGAGAATGTCAGACACTGTCCAGATGTTCCAAAAACTGGATTGGCGCACCTCTCAGGACCGGAGCGCGGACAGCAATGCTGACTTAGTATCCCCTCCAAGACCCGAGATCAGTCTGGTCAGACCATCGACAGTGGCCTGCTTGTCTTCCTCCGCCAGAGCCAACAACTTGCCCAAGAGGTGTTCGTTCTTCAACTTGGAGACCGTTTGTTTGAGATCGACCGCTTCGTAGGCCTCGGCGACCGCTCGAGGTGACGCCCCAGAATCCAGAGACAACGAGTCTTCTAGAATCTCACGCCGTTGATCGTACGTGAGACTCGGATCGGCCTCAGCCAGTTTTCTCAACGCAGATGATCGAGCAACCCGACCGCGAACAGCCCAGTAGAAGTGACGACGGGCGTTTGTCCATTCCATCCCTTTGGCGCATCCTTTTGCCTCCATACGTCCAGTACGACTAGAAACACCCGGTGTTCAACGGTGTCACCAAAATATTCAAAACAGAAAAAACACGCACTCGTGAAGATCGGCATACAATAACGCCGCCTGTTTGTAGGAAGGTTCCAGGTGCTTCTCTCTGGCAGCCAACTTTTCTGCGGCGGCAGCCCGCTCTTCGGCCGTCTTCGACTGGTCTACGCTCTCCTTCTTCAGGCTCGCGAACTCGGGATCCAACCTTTCCATCAGCTTCAGGATCTTATCCCTCCTCATCTTTATCTCGACAATACCCTCGGGTTCCAAAACACCTGCCCGGGCCTCAACGTCAGCATACATCTCCATCTGTTCCGAGTTGATTGATGGATCCAAGACCACCCAGGCACCACCTCGGAGTTCCCCGTTCGGCACAATGTATACGAAAACGGGTTGTTTGTAAGCGGAGAGGCCGTCGACAATCTTCGAGCCTTGCTTCAGCACCTCATCGTACATGTCCTGTTGGCCGCCGGAGAATCCACGCCAGTTCGCGAAAATAATGAGCGGAAGTCCCTCGCGGCTGAAGTCGAAGATCGCCTGGGCCGTCTTGTATGCGGAGTTGGGATACCACACCTGACCGGCCTCCATAATCTTCTGCTCGAAAGAGGTTGGGTTGGCAGGATCAGCAGGAACGATCCGTTCGATAGTTCTTGTCTCGACGGAAATGACACCGATTGGAATACCTCCAAGCCTGGCGCGGCCAACCACCACGGTTTGAGCCCATCCGCTTAAGGTCTCCTGGAAGGAACCCTTGTCGAAGAAACCTGACTGCCACTCGGACGTCGTTTCGTCAGCCTTTCCGGTAATGAACCAACGGGGATCGTAAGGCCCTTTGGGAGGCTTGTATCCGATCTCACGATCCCAGGGGTCTGTGGAATCAAGTACCGGAAGAGGTCGTCCCTTGACCTCTGGAACGTACGACAGCCACTGCAACATGTGTTGAGCGCCTTCGAGGTCACTCCCGGCGGTGAGATGTGAGACGCCATTCTTGTGCATGATTTGGGTTCCACCGAGCTGCAGGTTCGAAGTGTAAACTTCCCGACCGAGGACCTTGTTGAGCGCCGGAGCACCCGTGAGGATGATTGGTTGGCCTTCCACCTGCACAGCACGCTCTCCCAGCCGAACGAGGTAAGCGCCAATACCGACGGAGCGGGCAGTGACGAGGGTGATTGTGAAGATATCATCGTAAGCGCGAGAGGTCTCGCCAGCGATGAGACCAGAGCCCTTGAGACACTCCACACCGAGACCGTCCTCCAACCCAATGATGTCCGTGATCTTGTGACGCAATTCGCCGTCTTCTTCGGTATCTTCCACACGCACAGATCCCTCAGCTTTCTCCTGTAACTTGAGCCAGTTCTCGTGTGTGAGGTAGAGATACTTGAATCCTTTCTCTGGTGCATCGGGGGCGTTCCACGCGATAGAGAACAGGTTCACCACTTCTTCGGCAAGACCGAGACGAGCACCGGAGTTTGCAGAGAGGTAAATCCTCGGCAAGCCGCGCTCACGAGCGTACTGGGTGGCGAGATAGAAAAAGTTATCTTCAGCAGGGCCGAAGGAACCGATCTTGTAGGTGATGTCGTTTGCGATGACCACAACGCTTCGTCCGTTCGGGTACTCTGGCGTCTTCATGTTGAACACCCATCCGACCATACCGAAGGTATTGTTTCCTGGAGCCCTGTCGACCTCGGCTAGTTGGTCGTTCTCGTCCAACACGAGTTCCTTTGTCTCGATGAGCTTCTTTGGTGGGCTGAGTGATGAATTGAGGGAACGCGCTTTTGCCCACACGTTTTGAAGGGCTTTGGAGAAGAGGTCTGGGAAATCATAGACGTAGGTTGTTCCGACCAAGTGGGCTTGGTAACGCTTCGGCTGGAGAGATTCCTTGGTAGAGTATGACTGGTGAACGGGTTGAAGGTGCAAGGGGCCCCTCTCGCCGATGGATCTGAGAATTGTCGTTCCCTTGTCTGTCTGGACCTCCTGATACCCATGGAAGTTGACAATGAACCCGGAAACGTTTTCGATCACGCATCGGACGGGGATGACATTACCCTCTTCATCCTCCAACACGATTCGAATCTCGGACCCAGTAACGTGCAATCGCCACAACCTCTTTCCGTGTCGCTCGATGAAACCAGAGATGGCCTCCAAAACATCCGAATATGTCACCGGAAGATTATAAACGAAGTTGATGAAGATGTGGTTGCAGTCGGCGCTGCGGCGTTTGGCGCTCGCAACTTCCAACGAATCGAGAATGGAGGTGACGAGGCGATCGGTTTCCGAGATGAGATATTCGGCCATGGAGATACCACCGCGGACACGGCCAGGACGGACTAAGGCACGAATAAAGAAACGGTTGTCCAGTTGATTCTCGCGGGCGACGCCGTGGTAGATGTGGAGCTGTTTGTTTTGGACGAAAATTGGAGTGAGGTTGTAGTTCGAGAGGCGACTGAGCTCGAGCTGGAAAGCGAGGGCGGGCTCGACGTGACGGATAGCACGCTCTTCCTTCCATGATCCATTCATCTCGCGGAGAGTGAAGTACATCGGGTAGGTCGCACGTCGGCAGATAAAGATCGACACACGGCGTACGCCACGCTTCTCAAGCACCTCCCGGCTGGCGTTGGTGAGTTCTGTGATCTTGTCGTTCCACGCATCCTCGGACATGTCATCCTCGTCCTTGAAAATGCGAAGAGCGAGGTTGAGTACATTCGGTGGTTGAGTGTCGTTGTACCTCTCGAAAAACTCATTCTTGTCATGGACGGGAAGCATAGAAGCGACACGGGAGAATCCGCGAGTCAACGCAGCAAGAGTGGGGAAGGAGGCAATGGCGCCGGTCCGGACTGGTTGTTTTTGGTGACGGGCGATCATGTATGTGAGATCCGAGACAGAAGCCTGCCTTCTGGGGGATCTTTGAAAGCTAATCAATACGTTGTCTCAAATAGTGTGGAGAGCGACTTACCCATCCAAGCTGATCTGCGGGGTTGCGGGCGGTTCGCGAGTCTGACCAAGGTTAAACCTCCAAACCACAGCGTTTGGTTCCTCTCCATCATCTAGACCATCACCCTCCTCATAGTCGACAGACAACAAGGAGTAAGCACGATAGGAGCGGCGGACGTAGACATCGAAGGCAGCTAGGTTTTTTTTAGATACTGGATACTCGCATCAGTGGTCGTAAGGCATACCAAGTGTGATCCAATTGTCATTGCAGTTAAAGAACGAAGGCAAGACATCGTAGACGGTGTACCTCGAATCTATGAGTTCCTTGAGTGTCTCAACCGACGGTGTTCTAACTTCGCCGTTAGTCTTGGGTGAAAACAAATTTCAAGGGGGACAGACCTTGCACCAGAGCCTTCACCATAGAAGCTACTCGTGACGGAGGACTTCAAAATGGCCTCCATCTGGGCGCGTCTCTCCTCGTAGGATGGCATCTGACACGAGATCAAGACCTCACGAGCCTTCAGAGCAACGGCAGCGGAAGACCTGTTCTCGAGGGCAGCGAGGCTCTGTAACGCCTGGTACATGAAACTTTCAGGGTTTGAGACGGTCAAACCGCTAGCTTTGACGTGGTCCAACAGAGCCATGACAAGCTTGCTCTTGCTTTGCGCCCTGGAATGGCTAAGAACGAGAGAAACCACTTTGTCGAGATCGTCCTTGTTCTGTTCGCGCAAAGCAAGCACTCTGGCCTCGATGCTCCCGCTGAAGAGGGCCTCAGTATCTGCGTATTTCTTGAGAAGGCCGCCGAGAACGTTGGTCTCGTGTTCTTTCAGGCCCTGCGTGTATCGCTCGACAATCTCGGAGATGGGGGAAATCTGCCCGCGGAACATGGCCTCCTCGGTTGGTCGGATGTTCTCCTGAACGAAGTTTTCCAGGAACTTTTTCAGTCTGACGGCGGGGAACTCGGCGTTGTCGCCCTTAGCCTTGGCAGTCTCGAGGGCAGCGCGGATGCTTTCCTCCAATTTGGCAGGGATCCGACCAGACAAGGAAGACATGACCACATTCATCTCGGAATAGGGGAGTTCGGGATCGTGGAGGGTGTCGATGAGGTCCTTGAGTGCCGAGTGCATGGTGGCCTGGTTGTCAAATCCATCGAGGGTGTCATTCAGGATGCCAGTGAGGTACCTGAAACGCTGGTGGGGTCTGTTGCCTGTTACATTTGGTGTACCGACTGAAGGAAGGAGGCCCTCGAATGTTTTGGCGTGTTTAACGCGCGCGGGGTCGTCAAGAGTGAGAATGCCAAGGATATCTCCTGGTTCCAAACTAACACCAGGTTGCTTGACGAACTGAACGATACCGTCCTCTGAAGCAGTCAACGGCATGTACATCTTCATGACCTGGAACGTGTTCTGTCAGGGCCGTGCAGTCAAGTCGAGTCGAAAACGATCACCTCAATCTCAGCATAAGGCTCGCCAGCGTTGATATGATCGCCACTGTCCACCAAGAACCTGATGAGTTTCCCAGGACTAGGACTCCTTAGCTGCGTGGGGTCGTTCTCCTGTTCGATCAAGCAGGTCTTTCCGTCAACCATGAGACGGAGGGCTCCGACCTCAGCCCGCCAGTATAGGGAATGACTCTTCCCGTCCAGGAGGACCAAGAGACCACCGTCGGCAAGGGGGCGAGCGCCAACTAGACTTCTTCCTCCATTCAGGTAGAGAGTCCATGTAGTAAGGGACGAGCGGGTGGCAGTGAACGAATACTTGACGTTGTCGTAGATGAAGTCGATTCCAAAAACAGTCTTCAAAATATCCTTCGATGGGACCTGACCTTTGTCCAAGATAGACCTGTACTCAGCCCAGCAAGCCTCAGAGGCAAGATACGACTTGGTGACGGCACCAGTGAGCACGGCGAGGGTACTGTCCGGACGCTCCGCAGTGAGTTTGTTGCTGATGAGGGAGTCTAGCCAGCCAGTAGTAATGGTGTTCTCCTCGAAAGCCTCGAGCTCCAGCAGTTTGATCAGGTACTCCACTGTCGTCCTGAAGTCACCGCGGATGCTCAGTTCCTTCAGAGCGACAACCATGTTCTTCCTACTCTCGCCGCGATCTTCGCCGTAAGCAAAGATGTGACCGAATTGAGAGTCCGCGAACTCGTGCAAACCACCGGCACTACCGACAGAGAAGTAACCCCAGACGTTGGTGTTGGAACGGAAGTTTAGTTCTTGAAGGGAACCGGAAGAGGGTTTGAATCCAGCGTCCGGATTCTCGGCAGTGATGCGAACGGCAACGACGTGACCCTTGGGACGGGGCTTTCGTTGGAGTTGGTTGACTTCCGGTTTGATCATATCGAAGTCAATTTCGGAATTACCATTATGGGCGACCCCGTAGAGTTGACGAATGTGCTTGATGCGGTGGAGAGGAAGACCCATGGCGATTTGGAGCTGGGCAGCGGGGAGGTTGACTCCAGAAACCATTTCTGTGGTAGGGTGCTCGACCTGGAGACGTGGATTGAGCTCGAGGAAGTGGAAGATATCCTCCGCATGGCTGTAGAGATCTGGATTATTCGTGGATTAAGCCAGCGACTGGGAGCTAAAGGCCATCGAACGACTCACACTCGACGGTCCCAGCACTGACATATCCGACAAGCTTGGCCAAACGAACGGCAGCGCGCTCCATCTCCTCAAAAGTCTCTTGTTTTGCAATAGTTACGGGGGCTTCTTCGATGATCTTCTGGTGACGACGTTGGACGGAACAATCGCGACCGAAGAGAGAGATCGCATTCCCATACTGATCAGCTAGCAGCTGAACCTCGAGATGGCGCGCTTGGCCGGCAAGTTTCATAATAAATATAGGAGAGCCTGGGGATACAGTGAGCATTCGACCGATAAAACGTTCTGGCGCAAAGCGCTAACCTGGAATTTCACCAACGACGGCGTTATATGCGAGCTTGAATTGCTCGACGGCGTCGACTCGTCGAATACCCTTCCCTCCGCCACCCTCACTGGCTTTGATCATAATAGGGAAGCCGATCTGTTGCGCACGCTCGAGACCTTCCTCGACGCTCGTCACGCAAGCCTTTCTGTAGACATCGTCCGCAACAACTACGTAACCCTGATCTGACAAGACGGTGTCGTTGATGCCAGTACCTGACCAAGGCATGGTAGGGACGTTGGCGCTCTGAGCTACGATGGTACTGGAGATTTTGTCACCCAGACTCCTCATCGCATTACCCGGAGGACCGATGAAGACGATTTTGTGCTTGGCAAGAGTTTCCGGAAGCCTGGGGTTCTCCGAAGCATGTCCCCAACCCGCCCAGACGGCATGAACGCCGGCACGCTCGGCAACATCAACGATGAGGTCCACGTTGGCGTAGTTGTTGTTGTTTGAACCACCGGGGACTTCAATGTAACGATCTGCCATGCGAATGTACTCGGCGTTCACCTTGAGGTCTTCGGGAGTGGCCATCACGGTGAATTCGACTGCGCGTTCAGTACCGAACGTCTCGTAACTCCATTGCCGAATGGAACGAATTTCCTTCACGGCGGCAATACCTAGAGAAGAGCAATAAGATCGAGCGGTTGACGGACGGAAGTGATACCGACCGTTGTTAGCGATCAAAACCTGGGTTTTTGGTGGCAGCGTGAGTGAATGAGAGCCCTCTGCGCTGGGATTGAGACGCACCTTTGTGATTACGGTGTGACCGCCATGTGTTCTGACCCAGTCGGCGACTGGACCAGCGGGGGCATCGTCTAGCGAATTTGCGCCTATGGAGATTGATGAGAGGAGGAAGCAATACGGACGCGGAGTGGACGGAGACCTATGAAACGGGAGACTCTGGAATGGTCGTAAGTGGACATGGCCTGGTTGGTGGATGAAAGAGGAAGAGAAAGAAAAGGCGAGAGATTAGATCGACGGGGGGGAAGGGACGTCGTCTTTAGGCCAGAAGACGCGCGTGATGAAACGAACCAGAGCGTCTGTCGTTGCACCTTGCGTTGGATTGGGGTTGGATTGGGGTCCCCAAACGATCTATCCCGCGACACAGCTCACTGGTCGACCGAGCGATCGTCGATTCAAGTCGCCCTTCCGTTCTGATTTCCGCCTCTCATCAAAAAGATCCTGATATTCACGATGCACTTCAACGCCGAACGAGCCGTAAGAGACCCTCTGGCTCTACACTGTGGGGGCTGTACGGCAGGGCCCTAACTCATCCGCTGGGGCGAACCGTCCCCAAAGCTTCCCCCGCTTTCCCCCAATTCCGTAAACGGAAACCACTTCACACGTTCGATGACACCTCGAGAAGCATCTCAGCGCCTTCTCTCCGTCCATCGGATTTCGGAACCTTTCATTTCTATCGGCAACCTCCGTACCGCTTGTTTCCTATCACGTGAGGCGACCCTGGATCATCAGCGAGCTGATGAAACCGCCTCCGTGGCTGTCGATCGACCTTGTTAACTGATGAGTAACCTCAACT
>Ga0307515_10018143_pt1 | contig 12766 bp, 11 predicted proteins | sample 17_EM_MG_FD_194513 | JGI IMG/M metagenome (GOLD analysis project Ga0307515, IMG submission 194513) | Populus trichocarpa ectomycorrhiza microbial communities from riparian zone in the Pacific Northwest, United States - 17_EM | ecosystem: Host-associated > Plants > Roots > Unclassified | place... | reverse complement strand
GGCACGACAAACGTCACGATTGATGACAAGGGCAGGGTTGTGGTGCCGTCGCAGCACCGCGCCGAGCTCATTGCGCCTGCCAGTGGCCGCGTGATCGTCACCGTCGACCAGGACAAGTGCCTGCTGGTCTACCCCCTGCCGGAATGGGATCGGGTCGAGGCCCAGCTCATGGCCGCGCCCACCCTGAACAACCCCCGCGCGCTGGCCGTCCAGGAACTGCTGACCGGCCGTGCCCAGGAGTTGGTGGTAGACGCCCACGGCCGTCTGTCGCTGACGCCGGAGCTGCGCAAGTACGCAAAGCTGGAGCGCGCCGCCTGCTTCGTGGGCATGCGCAATCGCCTGGCGCTGTGGGACGAGCAGCGCTGGAACGCGCACATCGAGACCTCGATCAAGACCGAGCAGACCGCGACGACGCCCGCCGAGGGCCTCGCCGGCCTGTCCCTGTGATGGCAAGGAAGCGGAGATCAACACATTGGCTGAGCACGCGCCGGTGCTTGTCGAAGAAGCTGTCGCGGCCCTCGCGATCGCCGCGCCCGCCGGTGATGAATCCCGTTTGTTTGTCGACGCGACCTTCGGGCGGGGCGGGCATGCGGCGCGCATCCTGGGAGCCCTTGGACCACGGGACCGCCTGCTCGCGATCGACCGCGATCCTCAGGCAGTCGCCGCCGCTGGCCGGCGCTTCGAACCGGATGCGCGCCTGGTGGTGGTCCGCGCTGCGTTCTCTTCGCTCCAAGCACTGGTCGCGGCACATGGCCAAGGACGTCCCTGTCGCGGGATTCTGTTCGACCTCGGCGTGTCTTCACCACAGCTCGATGAAGCGGCCCGCGGCTTCAGCTTCCAGCAGGACGGTCCGCTCGACATGCGCATGGACCCGGAGAGCGGCGAGAGCGCAGCCGCCTGGATCGCTCGCGCCGATGGCGACGAGATCCGCGACGTGATCGGCAAGCTGGGAGAAGAACGCTTCGCCGGACGTATCGCGCGCAACATCGTCGAACAGCGGCAGGAAGAGCCGATCACGACGACGGCGCAGCTGGCGGCGGTGGTGGCACGTGCGGTGCGCACGCGCGAGGCGGGGAAGAACCCGGCCACGCGCACCTTCCAGGCCATACGCATGCACATCAACGACGAGCTCGGCGAGCTGGCGCGTGGCCTGCGCGCGGCACTCGATGTGCTCGTGCCCGGCGGCCGGCTCGCGGTGATCAGCTTCCATTCGCTGGAAGACCGCATGGTGAAGCAGTTCATGCGCGACCAGGCGCAGCCGGATCCGGCCTGGGCACGGCTGCCCATCGCCCCTGAGTTCCATCCCGCGCTGCAGCTCATCGGCAAGAAGCAGCGCGCCAGCGATGCAGAACTCGCGGTGAATCCGCGGGCGCGTTCCGCCATCCTGCGCATCGCCGAAAGGCTGGATGCGCCGCCCGTCGGGGCGCGCGCTTGATCTCGGCGCTGCGTCAACCCTGGGTGATTGCATTGCTGCTGTGGTGCGCGGTGCTGGGTTCGGCCGGCGGCGCGATCTACACGCGGCATCGCGCGCGCGAGTTGTTCGTGGAGCTGGAGCGCCTGCATCGCCAGCGCGACCAGCTGGAAGTGAACTGGGGCCAGCTGCAGCTGGAGCAGAGTGCCTGGTCCTCGCATGCCTCCATCGATGCCGTGGCCACTGGCCGCCTGCGCATGTCCGTGCCTGACCCCGCCGCCATCCAGGTAGTGCTGCCATGAGCCGCGGCAGCCGCAGCAATGCACGCAACGACGCCGACAGCTTCCGCCTGCGCGCCGGCTTCGCCTTCGCGTTGCTGCTGGTCGGTGCGGCGGGTCTCGTGGCGCGCGCCGGTTACCTGCAGGTCGTTGATCATGAATTCCTGATCAGCGAAGGCGCGGCGCGTTCCACGCGCGCGGTGGAAACGCTGGCCAATCGTGGCGCCATCCTCGACCGCAATGGCGCAGCGCTGGCCGTGAGCACACCGGTGGAATCCGCATGGGCAAATCCACAGGTACTGGCTGCATCGCCGGATCGCCTGCCGGATCTTGCCAAGGTACTGAAGCGCAAGTCCGGGGAGTTCGCGCAGCGCATCTCCAGCAGCCAGGACCGCACCTTCATCTGGCTGGCGCGGCATCTCTCGCCCACCGAGGCGCAGGCCGTGCGCAAGCTGGATATCCCTGGCGTGTACCTGAAGCAGGAATACCGCCGTTACTACCCGTCCGCGGAAGTGGCGGGGCACCTGCTGGGCTTCACCGACATCGACGATGAAGGCCGCGAGGGTGCGGAGCTGGTGTTCGATCCCTGGCTGCGCGGTGAGACGGGACTGAAGCGCGTGATCCAGGATCGCAAGGGCCGTCAGGTGGAAGACGTGGAAAGCATCCGCGTTGCGCGCCCGGGCCGCGACGTGCGGCTGTCGATGGATACGCGCATCCAGTACCTGGCCTATCGCGAGCTCAAGGCCGCCATCGTGCAGAACCGCGCGCGCTCCGGTTCGATGGTGGTGATCGACATCGCCACCGGCGAGATCCTCGCCATGGTCAACCAGCCCACCTTCAATCCGAACGATCGCACGCAGCGTTCGCCGGCGATGTACCGCAACCGCGCGGTGACGGACATCTTGGAGCCGGGCTCCAGCATCAAGCCCTTCGTGCTCGCCGCGGCGCTGGAATCCGGCCGCTTCGATTCTGCCAGCGTGATCGACACCAGCCCCATCAAGGTGGGCGACCGCATGCTGGTGGATGAGCATCCGCTGGGCACGGTGGGCCTGACCGAAGTGCTGGCGAAATCTTCCAACGTCGGCATGACCAAGATCGCCCTCGCGCTGGAGCCGCAGCAGATCTGGACCACGCTGACGCAACTTGGCTTTGGTCGCGTGACCACGAGCCGCTTTCCCGGTGAGTCGGCCGGTTTCCTCTCGCACTACGCGAGCTGGCGGCCAGTGGGCATTTCCTCGATGTCCTTCGGCTATGGCCTTTCGGTGACACCGCTGCAGCTGGCGCAGGCCTATGCCGCGGTCGGCGCCCTCGGAGTATCGCGCCCGGTATCGCTGGAAAAGCTCGACCACGAAGTGCAGGGCGCACGCGTGCTCAGCGAGCGCAATGCGCGCACCCTGCTGACGCTGCTCGAGTCGGTGGTGATGGAAGGCACTGGTGGCAAGGCGGCTATTCCGGGTTATCGCGTGGCCGGCAAGACGGGCACGGCGCGCAAGACCGCGGACCGCGGCTACTACGAGGACCGCCACACCGCGGTGTTCGGCGGCGTGGCGCCGGCCAGCAATCCACGGCTTGCCGCGGTGGTGGTGGTCGATGATCCTGCTGGCAGCGTTTATTACGGTGGCGACGTGGCCGCGCCAGTGTTCTCCGCCGTGGTCGGCGGCGCGCTGCGGTTGATGGGCGTTGCGCCGGATGCCACGACGGATTCAGCACTCGAACCCCTCACCGGCATCGCGACGGTGGTCAGCCGATGAACCTGGCGTCGGGCATGCAGCTCTCGCAGCTGCTTGCGGGCGTAGCCGCCGTGTCGCGCGACGTGCTGCTCACCGACCTCACGCTGGACAGTCGCGCGGTGCGCCCCGGCGGCGCATTCCTCGCCTGCCGCGGTGCGCGCCACCACGGGCTGGATTTCGCGGCCGATGTCGCGCGACGTGGTGCTGCCGCAATCCTGTGGGAGCCGGATGGCCGCATTGCGCCGCCGCAGCTGGATTCCGGCATCGTGCTGGCCGAAGTGCCGCGGCTCGCCGAGCGCGCCAGCGAACTGGCCGACCGCTTCTTCGCCGCCCCATCGCGCGAGCTGGCGGTGGTCGGTGTAACCGGCACCAATGGCAAGACCACCTGCGCATGGCTGCTGGCGCAGGCGCTGACGATCTGCGGCCGTCCCGCCGCATATCTGGGCACGCTGGGCAGCGCCTTCGGTGGTGCGCTGGTGGCCGGCGAGATGACCACTCCGGATGCCATCACCGTGCAGCGCCAGCTGGCTGACTTCCGCGCGCGCGGCGCGCGCCAGGTGGCGATGGAAGTTTCCTCGCATGGCCTCGCGCAGGGGCGCGTTCAGGCCGTGCATTTCGATGCCGCCGTGTTCACCAACCTCACGCGCGATCACCTCGACTTCCACGGCGACATGGCCAGCTACGGCGCGGCGAAGGCCAGCCTGTTCGAGCGCGATGCCGTGCGCCTGCGCGTGTTCAACGTCGATGACGCCTTCGGCAGCGCGCTGGCGCAGCGCGCCGGGTTTGCAGGCCGCATCGCCTGCAGCCGCATCGCCGCGGCCGCCGCCCCGTTCCTGTTCGCGAGCGATATCCAGTACACCGCCGCGGGCACCGCCTTCACGTTGCAGTCCAGCTTTGGCAGCGTGAAGGCCTCTTCTGCACTGCTCGGCGAATTCAACGTCGACAACCTGCTCGCCGTGCTCGCCGTGCTGCTGGGCAGTGGCGTGAGCCTCGAGGCTGCGGCCGGCGCGGTGCGTGAACTGCGCGCACCTTCGGGTCGTCTCGAAACCTTCGCGACCGTCAACGGCCCCACTGCCGTGATCGACTACGCCCATACGCCCGATGCGCTGGATAAGGCATTGCAGGTGCTGCGTCGCCATTGCGACGGCAAGCTCACGGTGGTGTTCGGCTGCGGTGGTGATCGTGATCGCGGCAAGCGCCCCGAGATGGGCGCCATCGCCGGCCGACTCGCCGATGGCATCGTGCTCACCGACGACAACCCTCGCACCGAGGACGGCGACCGCATCATCGCGGACATCAAGGCTGGTCTGGGCGGGCAGGCGGTGGAAGTGATCCGCGACCGTCGTGCCGCCATCGTGCACGCGCTGTCCACCGCGGCAGCGGGAGACGTGGTGCTGGTGGCTGGCAAGGGCCACGAGGACTACCAGATCGTCGGCACCGAGAAACGCTTCTTCAGCGACCAGCAGGTGCTGCGCGAGACGCTGCGGGGTGCGGTATGAACCGCACGCTGCGCGACTTCGCCACGCTGTGCGGTGGCCGCTACGCGGGCGAGGATCTTCCCTACAACGGCGTGGGCACCGACACGCGCACGCTGGCAGCGGGTGAGATCTATCTGGCGCTGCGCGGCCCGAACTTCGACGGCAACGACTTCCTCGAGGCTGCCGCCAGGGCCGGTGCCATTGCTGCGGTGGTCGACCGCAGGGTCGACAACGCGCCGCTGCCGCTCATCGAAGTCGCCGACGGCCAGGCTGCGCTCACCCGCGCCGCTGCCGGTTGGCGTGCGCGCTACAAGGCTCCGGTGGTGGGCGTGGCCGGCAGCAACGGCAAGACCACGGTGAAGGAAATGACCGCCGCCATCCTCGCGCGCCGCGGCAACAGCCTCGCCACGCGCGGCAACTTCAACAACCACATCGGTGTGCCGCTCACGCTGCTGCGACTGGATGCCGCGCATCGCACTGCGGTGGTGGAGATCGGCACCAACAGTCCGGGCGAAGTGGCCGCACTGGTCGCCATCGCGAAGCCAACGGTGGGACTGGTCACCAACGCAGGCGCCGAACATCTCGAAGGCTTCGGTGACCTGGATGGCGTCGCGCAGGAAGAAGGGCAGATGCTCGCCGGCCTCGCCGCCGACGGCGTCGGCCTCATCAATGCCGATGATCCCTACGCCGACATGTGGCGCGGCATGACCAGTGCGCGCGTGCTGACCTTCGGTGTCGACGCGGCCGCCGATCTCGCCGCCACCAACGTGAGCGAAACGCTGACGGACGAAGGTTTCCGCGCACGCTTTACCTTCAGTTCGCCGCAGGGCCGCCGCGCGCTGCAGCTCAATGTCGGCGGCAAGCACAATGTGCGCAATGCGCTGGCCGCGGCCGGCGCCGCGATGGCCGCCGGCGCGACGCTGGACGATGTCGAGGCCGGCCTCGCCACGATGCAGCCGGTCGGTGGTCGCCTCAAGCCCACGCGCACCACGCCAATCCCAGTTCCATGCGTGCCGGCATCGATGTGCTGGCCGCATTGCCCGGCGAAGCCTGGCTGGTGATGGGCGACATGGGTGAACTCGGCACCCAGGCACGCACCAGCCACGTGGAGATCGGTGCGTACGCGCGCGAGCACGGCGTGCGGCGCCTGTTCGCGACGGGCCCGCTTTCCACGCTGGCGGTCGAGGCCTTCGGCTCGGGTGCCAGCTGGCATTCCGACACGGAGGCACTGGGCCGTGCAGTGGACTCCGCACTGTCTCCCGACGTGACGCTGCTGGTGAAGGGTTCACGTTCCAACCGCCTTGAACGCGTGGTGGCCTTCCTGACCGGCGCCACCGCCAAAGAGATGCACTGATGCTGTACTGGCTGACGCAGCGGCTTGCCGAATCGCACTCGTTCTTCAACGTGTTCTCCTACCTCACGTTGCGCACCATCCTGGCGGTGATCTCGGCGCTGGCCATCTCGATGCTGATCGGCCCGGGCATGATCAGCTGGCTGTCGCGTTACCAGGTGGGCCAGCAGGTACGCGACGACGGTCCCAAGACACACCTGAAGAAGGCCGGCACGCCCACCATGGGCGGCACGCTGATCATCGTCGCCATCCTGATCGCGACGCTGCTGTGGGCGGATCTCTCCAACCGCTTTGTGTGGATCACCATCGGCGTGATGCTGGCCTGTGGCGCCGTGGGTTTCTACGACGACTACCTGAAGCTGGTGGTGAAGAACACCAAGGGACTGGCAGCACGCTGGAAGTATTCCTGGCTGTCGGTGGCGGCGATCGTCGCGGCCGTGGCGTTGTGGATGACGGCACAGACACCGGCCGAGACCACCTTCTTCCTGCCGGTGTTCAAGAAGGTCGCGCTGCCGATGACGGCGGCGGCGTTCGTCATCCTCACGTATCTGATGATCGTCGGAATGAGCAATGCGGTGAACCTCACCGACGGGCTCGATGGCCTCGCCATCATGCCTTCGGTGATGGTGGCGGTGGGTCTTGGCATCTTCGCCTGGGCCAGCGGCAATGCCATCTATGCGCCTTACCTCGGCATTCCCGCGGTGCCCGGAGCAGGCGAGGTGGCCATCTTCTGCGGTGCCATTGCGGGCGCCGGGCTCGGCTTCCTGTGGTTCAACACCTATCCCGCGCAGGTGTTCATGGGCGATGTCGGCGCGCTGGCGCTGGGTGGCGCGCTGGGCGTGATCGCCGTGATCGTGCGCCAGGAAATCACCGTGCTGCTGATGGGCGGCATCTTCGTGCTGGAGACCGCCTCGGTAATCCTGCAGGTGGCTTCGTTCAAGCTCACCGGCAAGCGCATCTTCCGCATGGCGCCCATCCACCATCACTTCGAGTTGAAGGGCTGGGCCGAGCCGAAGGTGATCGTGCGCTTCTGGATCATCAGTCTGCTGCTGGTGCTGGCTGGCCTTGCCACGCTGAAGGTGCGTTGATGACCGGCAAGCGTGCAGTCGTCGCGGGGTTGGGCAGGACGGGTCACTCGGTGATCCGCCACCTCACCGCGCGCGGCTGGCAGCTTGCCGCCACCGATACGCGCCTCGCCCCGCCGGGCATCGACACGCTGCGCGGCGTGTATCCGGACCTGAAGATTTCCCTCGGTGGCCTCGACGCGGGGCTGCTCGCCGATGCGGATTGCGTGGTGATCTCGCCGGGCCTGCCGCAGAACGACGCCTTCTTCGGTGCCGCGCGCCTGCGCGGACTGCCGGTGATCGGTGACATCGAGCTGTTTGCGCAGAGCGGCGCGCAGCCGGTGGTGGGCATCACCGGCACCAATGGCAAGAGCACCGTGACCACGCTGGTGGCGCGCATGGCCGAACAGGCCGGGCTCGCCACGCGCGCCGGTGGCAATCTCGCGCCACCCGCACTGGAACTGCTCGAGGGTGGGCCGGCGCAGATATACGTGCTGGAGCTTTCCAGCTACCAGCTCGAGACCACCGAATCGCTGCAGCTGGCGGCCGGCGCCGTGCTCAACGTGACGCCGGACCACATGGACCGCTACGCGGATATCGGTGCTTACGCTGCGGCCAAGGCGCGCATCTACGCCAACTGCGAGACCGCGGTGATCAACCTCGACGATCCGCTGGTCGAGTCGATGACACATGGCGGCAGGCGCGCATTGACGTTCTCGCTGGACGAGCGCAGCGGCGCGGACTACTACCTCAGCGACGAGACCGGTGATGACTGGCTGTGCTGCCGCGGCGAGGCGCTGATCGCCATGGACGAGCTGCGCATCGTCGGCCGGCACAATGCCGCCAATGCACTGGCGGCGCTGGCGCTGGGCGATGCGCTGGGCCTCGACCGCCTTGCCATGCTCACGGCGCTGTGTGAATTCCCGGGCCTGCCGCATCGCGCCGCCTTCGTGCGCGAGCTGCATGGCGTGCGCTACGTGAACGATTCCAAGGGAACCAACGTGGGGGCCACGCTGGCCGCAGTGGCCGGCTTCGATGGTCCGCTTCTGCTGATCGCCGGTGGCGACGGCAAGGGCCAGGATTTCTCGCCACTGGCCGCGGCGCTGGCCGGCAAGACGCGCCTGGCAGTACTGATCGGCCGCGATGCGTTGCAGATCGAGGCGGCGCTGGCCGGCACCGTGCCCACCGAACGTTGCGCCACGCTGGAAGATGCCGTGGTGGTCGCCGCGCGCGCCGCGCAGCCCGGCGACACGGTGCTGATGTCACCAGCCTGCGCCAGCCTCGACATGTTCCGTGACTACACGCACCGCGGCGATGTCTTCGCCGCAGCCGTGCTGAGGCTCGCGGCATGATGCGCGCCACTCCGGTTCGACAGAGTGCGCGCGGCGGGCTGCTGCTGGACCCGCTGCTCATCGGCATCGTGCTGTCCATCCTGCTGCTTGGCCTCGTGATGGTGGCATCGGCCTCCATTTCGATTGCCTCGCAGCAGGGCGGCGATCCCTTCAGTTACGTGAAGAGCCAGCTCATCCTGGCCTTCGGCGGCATGGCGCTGGCACTGCTGCTGGCCATGGTGCCCACGGACCTGCTGCAGAAGTACGCCACCGTGCTGCTGGTTATCGCGGGCGTGCTGCTGGTGGCCGTACTGGTCCCGGGCATCGGTCATGAAGTCAATGGCGCGCGCCGCTGGTTGCGCCTTGCAGGTTTCAACCTGCAGGCCTCGGAAGTGGCGCGCGTGCTGGTGCTCACCTGGGTTGCGGCGTATTCGGTGCGGCGCTCGGATGAACTGCAGAACAGCCTCGGTGGCCTGGTGCGGCCGCTGGGCGTGACTGCGTTGTTCAGCGCGCTGCTGCTGGTCGAGCCGGATTTCGGCGCGGCGACGGTGTTGTTCGCCACGGCCTTCGGCGTGCTGTTCCTCGCCGGCGCGCAATTGCGCTGGGTGCTGGTGTGCGTGGTGGGCGCCGGCGCGGCTTTCAGCCTGCTGATGGTTTCTGAGGGCTACCGCGTGCAGCGCCTGCTGTCCTTCCTCGACCCGTGGGCGCACAAGTACGACAGCGGCTTCCAGCTCACGCAGTCGCTGATCGCCATCGGCCGCGGCGAATGGTTCGGCGTCGGCCTCGGCGAAAGCGTGCAGAAACTGTTCTACCTGCCCGAGGCGCACACGGATTTCCTCTTCGCGGTGCTGGCCGAGGAACTGGGATTGATGGGCGTGCTGGCCACCATGCTGCTGTTCCTCGCGCTGGTGTGGCGCGTGCTGTACATCGCGCGGCTTGCGGCCAATGCGGGACTGGCATTCCAGGCTGCGCTGGCCGCGAGCTTCGGCCTGTGGGTGGGCATCCAGGCGCTGATCAACATCGGCGTGAATACCGGCGTTCTGCCCACCAAGGGTTTGACGCTGCCGCTGATGAGCTATGGACGCAGCAGCCTGCTGGTCACGCTGGCCTGGCTGGGCCTGGTGCTGCGCGTGCATCACGAGGCCATGGGCAAGACGCGTGGCGCCGCGAGCACTGCGCCGCGGCGCGAGCGTGAAAGCGAACGTGAGCGCCAGCCTGTTGCCGGAGGTGTGGCATGAGCGCGCGCCCGGTGCTGATCATGGCCGGTGGTACGGGCGGACATGTGTTCCCGGCGTTGGCGCTGGCGCGGCTGCTGCGAGCGCGTTCACGCGAAGTGATCTGGCTGGGCACGCAGCGCGGACTCGAAGCGCGCGTGGTGCCGGCCGATGGCTTTCCCATCGAGTGGCTTTCCGTCGGCGGCCTGCGCGGCAAGGGCGTGATGACACTGCTGGCAGCGCCGTTCAATCTCATGCGTGCGCTGTGGCAGGCCATTGGCATCGTACGCAAGCACCGGCCTGCGGTGGTGGTGGGGCTGGGTGGATTCGTCACTGGTCCGGGGGGGGTTGCCGCCTGGCTGCTGCGCCGGCCGCTGCTGATCCATGAGCAGAACGCAATTGCCGGATTCACCAACCGCTGCCTCGCGCCGCTGGCGCGTGAAGTGCTCACTGCGTTTCCCGCTGCGCTGGCCGGCCATCCGCGCGTGCGCATGATTGGCAACCCGGTGCGCGCAGACATTGCCTCGCTGCCGCCGCCTGCCACGCGCTTCGCCGGCCGGGAAGGCGCGCTGCGCCTGCTGGTGGTGGGTGGCAGCCTCGGCGCGCGTCGCCTGAATGAAATCGTGCCGCAGGCGCTGGCGCTGCTGGCGCGTGATGCCCATGCGCCGCAGTTCACCGTGCGCCACCAGGCCGGCGAGAAGCTCATCGACATGGCGCGCGCCGCGTATGCAAAAGCCGGCGCGCAGGGCGAAGTCACGCCCTTCATCGCCGACATGGCCGAGGCCATTGCCTGGGCGGACCTGGTCGTATGTCGCGCCGGCGCGCTGACCATCGCGGAACTGGCCGCCGCCGGAGTAGGCGCGGTGCTCGTGCCTTTCCCGCATGCGGTGGATGACCACCAGACCCACAACGCGCGTTACCTGGTCGATGCCGGCGCGGCGCGCTGCTTCGCCGATCACGCGCTGACGCCGGAGCTGCTGGCCAGCACGCTGCTGGAGCTCTGCGCCACCGGACGCAGCGGCTTGTTGCAGCTCGCAGAAAATGCTCGCCGCGTGGCGAAGCCTGCCGCCGCGCAGGATCTGCTCGCCGCATGTCTTGCGCAGGAGGCCGCATGAGCCCGGCAGCCGCCAGCGCAGCGCTGAGTCGCCGCCGCACCGATGGCATGCGGCGCATCAACCGCGTGCACTTCGTCGGCATCGGCGGCAGCGGCATGGGCGGCATCGCCGAAGTGCTGCTGAACCTGGGCTATGAGGTGCAGGGTTCGGACATCAAGCCCAACGGCGTCACCGCGCGGCTGGTGTCGCTGGGCGCGCGCGTGCTGATCGGCCACGCGGCGGAGAACGTCGCGGGCTGCGATGTGGTGGTGGTCTCCACCGCCATCAACCAGGACAACCCCGAAGTGTCCGCTGCCCTGGCCGCACGCGTACCGGTGGTGCCGCGTGCCGAGATGCTGGGCGAGCTGATGCGCTTCCGCTTCGCCATTGCCGTCGCCGGTACGCATGGCAAGACCACCACCACCAGCCTCGTGGCCAGCGTGCTGGCCGAGGGCGGCGAAGATCCCACCTTCGTGATCGGCGGGCGACTGAAGAGTGCGGGCAGCAATGCACGCCTGGGCACCGGCCGCTTCCTCGTTGCCGAAGCCGACGAGAGCGATGCCTCCTTCCTGCACCTGCAGCCCATGATGGCCGTGGTCACCAACATCGACAACGACCATCTCGGCACGCATGGCGGGGATTTCCAGAAGCTGCGCCAGAGCTTCATCGAGTTCCTGCACAACCTGCCGTTCTATGGACTGGCCGTGCTGTGCGGCGACGATCCGGAAGTGGCGAAGCTGCTGCCGCAGGTGGGACGCCCATTCCTCACCTACGGGCTTGCCGAAACTTCCGATGTGCGCGCGGTGGACATCCGCCGCGATGGTGGGCGCACCACCTTCACCGTGCTGCGCAAGGGCCTCGAGCCGCTGGAAGTCACCGTGAACCTGGCGGGTCTGCACAATGTGCTGAACTCACTGGCGACGATTGCGGTGGCTACGGACGTTGGTGTTCCCGATGCCGCGATCCAGAGTGCGCTGGCCGGCTTCCAGGGCATCGACCGCCGCATGCAGGTGGTGGGAGAGCTGAAGCTCGCCGCCGGCGATGTCACCGTGGTCGACGACTACGGCCACCATCCCACCGAGATTGCCGCGACGCTGGATGCGCTGCGCCAGGCCTACGCCGGCCGCCGTATCGTGCTGGTGTTCCAGCCGCATCGCTTCACGCGCACGCGCGACCTGATGGATGACTTCTCGCGCGTGCTGGCCACCGCCGACACGCTGCTGGTCACCGAGGTGTATGCGGCGGGCGAGGCGCCCATCGACAATGCCGACGGTCGCGCCATCTGCCGGGCCGTGCGTGGTCGCGGCAAGGTCGAGCCAGTGTTCGTGCCGACGGTGGATGAGATTGCCGCCGAGCTTGCCGGCCTCATCCGTCCCGGCGACGTGATCGCGATGATGGGCGCGGGCAGCATCAGCGGCGCCGCGCATGAGCTGGCACCGCGCCTCGCGGAGCTGGGTGGCATGGAGGGGCGCGCGTGAAGTTCACCGTGCCGCCGCAGTTCCTGCCCCGCGTGCGCTTCGACGAGCCGCTGTCGCGCCATACCTCCTGGCATGTGGGCGGCCCGGCCGAAGTGTTCTTCATGCCGGAGAGTCGCGAAGACCTCATTGCCTTCCTGAAGCTGCTGCCACCGGAAGTGCCGCTGCTGTGGCTGGGCCTGGGCAGCAACCTGCTGGTGCGTGATGGTGGCGTGCGCGGCGTGGTCATTTCCACGCGCGAGGCATTGAACGCACTGGAACGTCGCGGCGAACGCGGCGTGTACGCCGAAGCCGGCGTGCCCTGCGCAAAACTCGCCCGCGCCTGCGCACGCTGGGATCT
>Ga0307515_10018142_pt1 | contig 12767 bp, 10 predicted proteins | sample 17_EM_MG_FD_194513 | JGI IMG/M metagenome (GOLD analysis project Ga0307515, IMG submission 194513) | Populus trichocarpa ectomycorrhiza microbial communities from riparian zone in the Pacific Northwest, United States - 17_EM | ecosystem: Host-associated > Plants > Roots > Unclassified | place... | reverse complement strand
GATTCTCCTCCTTTTCTGGTGAGACATGGGAATGTCATTTTCGCATATAATAAATGAAACATTTACACTATATAATTGGCGATATTATTGGTTTTTCATTTCATGTCCCATTGGATCCCTCATACACACACACACACACACACACGTGTGTACATTTTATACGGGTCAACGAGGATTTTGGGCACTTGAATAATTGATGTGAACTACAAACAACTTTATTCCTTATTTTTTTTTATTTAAGAAATTTGATGTTGTAAAATTGATTTATTTATTTATTTATTTGAGATACATACATAAATATACTCTTAGTAAAACTGAACCCATAAATGGGAGCTTAGAAGTTGAAGTTTCCTTTTCACAAGAGTTTATTCTCACAAACATTTTTAAAGAAAGAAAGAAACTTTATTCCAATAGAAAAAAAATTCCTATTTTTAAGAAACTGACAGGGCATTAAGATTCTGATGTAGATTTTGTGTTTTAAAAATATTTTTGAAAATTTTATTTAATTTTTGTTCTTAATTTTTATTTTTTAATTTTAGTATTGATATTAAAAATAAATTTTAAAAAATAAAAAATATTATTTCAATATATTTTTAAATAAAAATATTTTAAAAATCAACTATTATTACATCACCAAACAATTATAATCCCATTTCAGGGAAATTAATAAATACTGATAGTGGATTACAAGATTAAATAAAATGAAAAACTAGCAGTAGAGTAGAAGATGGTGGTGCGGTAATTTGGTATAAGAAGAGAGGTAGTTAGGAGGTCTACCATTGCCTGCAAAGCAGAGAAGAGTACTTCTATACTTTCTAGAGAGAGAAAGAACGACAACAACTACAAACTGCAAAGCTTTAGCTGGGAGGATAAAGTAAAGAACAAAAACAAGGACAAGTTAAAAAACCAGACCACCCACTTTGTTCTACTCCTTCTCTCTCACATTTCTTTGCTTCAAATCTTGGACAGAGCTTTCTTTCACAGCTCTGGTACTCCTAGAAGAAATTCTAACTACTTCTTGAGGGAGCTTTCAGTTTCAGCTGTCTCTTTGATTTGGTTGCTGTTGTCTGTTTTTCTTGCATATGGGTGTGCTTTTGTTGAGATAGCTTTCATTTTGTGAAATACAAGGGAAGAATTGGAAATCCCAGATAGAAATAACAAGGAAAAGAAATGTCTTTCAAGAGCAGAGGAGACCAGCAGTCTTCTAAAAATGTTATATCAAAAAAATGGGCCCTGTTCTTTTGCTTAGCTTGCTTTTGTGCTGGAGTGTTCTTCAACAATAGGTATGCTTATTTTTTTTGAAAAAATCATTTGTTTTTCATGTGAATTGCCTACTGTGGCAATCTCTGGAGAGGTTATTTGATTAAGTTTCTCATATTTATGAAATGGGTACAAGCTGGTTTTTTTTAAGATCTCTTTTTTGTTGATTGTTTTTTTGTATAGATCGTAGGCATGTTTTGGCTGGTTTAATGGAAAAATATGCTTTGATTTTCATTTTTTTAAGAATGTTTGATTATTCTTTAAATTATCTGAATCTTAATATTTCACCAGTTTTCAAGTTTGTATTTTCCATACAATTTCTGGCTTTATTTTCTAGCTAAAGCGAGGTAGATCTAATTATCCAAATTAGGATTTTGATGCATTGACTTTCTAATGATGCATTGACTTTCTCTTTTTCTTCAATGCTATTACTATCAGAATTTTGTTTTCTCAAGCCTTTGTGAATTCATTCCTTTTCAAGAATTTTCATGCTCTTCTGCCATTACCTCCATCATCCAATAAATAATTAATTTTTTCTTTGTTATTACTGTTCATGTGATTTTATTTAAGGTCGTGGTTTTAAATGTGGTTTATTTGTTGGAAATCCATGTGCTACCATTAAAAACTACCGCCACTTATTTATGCAACCTGCTCCCACATGGTTGTGCACCAGGGGAAGGAAGGCTACCGACATCTGCTGTCATTGCCATAAATCCTTCTTTAGTATCTGGTAGTAGTGACTGCTCTTTTTTGTTGGAGATAGTTGCCTAGAAACTCGTCATGACATTGTAGTGATCATTTCAATGATCTCCCAGGAAAACTCTTTAACTGTAAATTCTCTTTCTCTTTCAAATCTAAACATAGATTATTTTCTTCAGTCTAGATATCTCTCCGGAAGTAATTTCATAGCAATGAAATCATCGAAGTTTCTGTTATATGTTGGATAGTTGTGTGCACATTTGTGGTTCTGCAAGTAAATTCTATTTTTTTTTTGCATCATTATCTTTATTTATCGGTTAAAGAAATTGCAAAATTCTTCAACAAGGTAACTTCTTGTTGGCACTTAATCTGTGATGGAATGTTAACGAGGAAAAATGGTGCAGGATGTGGACAGTTCCCGAGCCTAAAGGCATCACTCGTACAACTACAATGGAAGCTGAAAGTCTAAAGTTAGTTTCAGAGGGTTGCGGTGATGAAATTGTGGGTATCTTTATTTATGACATGATAAATTCTTTGTCCTTTCATGTTTTTAATTGGTGGCTAGACTCAGGCATTTCAAGTTGTTTTCGTCATTCTTTTATGTTACTCATCTGAATTATTGTTGTTCGAAATCTGATTTGAGTCCCTTTAGTTGCATCAGAAAGAAGTGAAGCGTGACTCTAAGGATATTATTGGGGAAGTTTATAAAACTCACAATGCCATTCAGTAAGTATAGCTTATGCCCAGTCATTGTTCTACATTCTGCTTACATAGTTGATTTGTATGAAGGCATCCTGAACAGCAAGCTTACTATTGTACATTGAATATAGGACATTAGACAAAACTATTTCAAATTTAGAGATGGAATTAGCTGCTGCAAGGGCAGCACAGGAGTCCATACTCAGTGGCTCTCCTTTGTCAGAGGACTTAAAGAGGACTGGGTCATCTGGGAAAAGAAGATATTTGATGGTTGTTGGAATTAATACAGCTTTTAGCAGCCGCAAAAGAAGAGATTCAGTTCGCGCTACATGGTTCCCACAAGGTTCATTGAATTGTGTCCATACTTATTCTTATGCTGTTTTAATTGTTGTGTGAGATTTCATTGCTGACTAAGTTTTTTTTTTCCCCTTAATGAAAAATAGGTGAAAAAAGGAAGAAACTGGAAGACGAGAAGGGTATCATTGTTCGCTTTGTCATTGGTCATAGGTGAGTCAGGCTTCTTTTCTCTTTAATGATATGGATAAGGGTGCGTGTAATTTGCAATGGAGTATGTGTATGTTAGTCCGAGTTGTTGAGTGTATGTTTTTGGCCTTAATTTTGAATCTTTGCTCACCCCTCATGTGTTCGATGATTAGGGCTACCCATGCACCTATTAGAGAGGAATATAAAATTATTCTTGGGACCTCACCTAATAGCTTAACCTTTTACGTTGGGATGATTCTTTGATATGGCACCAATTCAAAATTTTGTCAATCTTTTAAGGCTGCATAACTCTTCCATTTGTTTTCTGTGATCGAATTAATGTCATCTCTCTTGAGAATCCATATTATCCTGATGTCAGCTATAGGCACTGAAAGAATCTCGAAGAGTAAGCTACAACATTGCAATAATTGCAAAGGGTTTTGGGTGCATTTGGATTCCCATGGAAATAAAATTTCAGTAGTAACTTGTACTCCCATTGTTTTAACATAAGTCGAAATGCTCAGTCTATGGTATCATATAGCATAATTTATTTTCTGGGAGTCACTCTACTATGTCAATCTCTCCGAGTCAATGTTCACAAGTTAATGAAATTATTCAGAGGTAGTTACGTAGGCTGGGCATATGGTTTCAGCTCTCAAATATACATTTATGGTGATGAAAACAATCAAAACTTCTGAATTAAACCTGTGCTCTCTGAATTTATTCATGACAGCCAATAGCTTTGAAAATGCTTGATCATGAATTTAATTTAACTTAAAATTATTTTATATTGTCTAGTGCCACATCAGGAGGCATTTTGGACAGAGCCATTGAAGCAGAGGACAGAAAGCATGGAGATTTCTTGAGACTGGTAAGGCTTTTGTCTCCAATTCTATTGCGCTGTCCTATTTAATGAAACACTTGCTCACTTCTGAAGAAAAAGTACATGCCTACTCAGGAAAAGAAAAATCTATGAACTCACATGTTTGCTCTGCTACAATATGAGCAGGACCATGTTGAAGGGTATCTTGAATTGTCAGCCAAGACAAAGATATATTTTGCAACTGCTGTTGCTTTGTGGGATGCAGATTTCTATGTCAAAGTTGATGATGATGTCCATGTAAATATAGGTAGGTCAACATATAATGTGCAGTGACTCCATTCTTAGTGGTATATAATTTATCTGAAAATGTTTAATGAAGTATTCTTTTCCCTCTTTCCAAATAAAAAATCATCTGGAAAAGATTTCGGATTATTATAATCGTATAAAAAATTATATATTCCACCATCTGAAGAATTTAGGTTCTTTCATATCCTCTAGGATCAATGCGACAATTAACATGAATTATCTCATCAGTTTTATCCATGCGAGAAAATTGCTGTTCATAGCTTCTACTTTCTAATAATTTGTGTTAAGTCCATTTTCTCGCTACTTGGTGCAGCAACACTTGGAGAAACTCTAGTCAGACACCGAAAGAAACCACGAGTATATATTGGATGCATGAAATCTGGTCCTGTCCTTAATCAAAAGTAAGTGAAATTGTCTTGGATTCATTCTGTCAGAAAAGTTTTAGGAAAGGAATCATCTTCTACATTCTTAACTTGTCACTTTGTTGAACAGGGGTGTGAGGTACCATGAACCCGAGTACTGGAAATTTGGTGAGGCGGGGAATAAGTACTTCCGGCATGCTACTGGGCAGCTGTATGCCATTTCAAAAGATTTGGCTACGTATATATCAATAAACCAGTAAGTTCCTCTTTATTTGTAACATGAGATGACGGAGTATTGTGCCTGGATCTAAATTTCAAGCTTTTTCCCGTAGTTTCCTTACATTAATGATGGTTCTTGTGCAAATAATTATCTCAGACATCTTCTGCACAAGTATGCCAACGAGGATGTTTCGCTGGGGTCGTGGTTTATTGGACTTGATGTGGATCACATTGATGATCGGAGGCTATGTTGTGGCACTCCACCTGGTAAAGCTATATTTTACTTGAAATATGGGAAAACTTTAGTTAAAAAAGAAGAAGAAGAGATTTTCTTGGACTGAATTAGACTTTAATACAATTTATAAAACCCACCAATTACTGTCTTGCTGAAGATACTGAGTTTTCCCTTGTTATGATTAGTGGGGGTTGAGCCTCTGTCACATCAATATTTACACCCTGAAGGAATACACTACGCACCAGAATGAATTGACTAAATATTGGATTGATGTGATTATTTGTTACCATTTCTTGTAAAGTTTGGAGAAATTATCATGTACAGCATAGTGTTTTTGAAAGTTGATATAGAAGTAATAGGATTTTCCCAGGAAAATCAATAATTTCATGATGGAAAATCCTATGCAGCCTATTGATGCTTCTGATTTACAATTTGGAATTCTCGATATGATAGTGACAATTATCATACTGCCACAATCACTATTCAAATGAAAGTGCAGTAGCCTCGTATGGCTATTCTCGAACACATTTATTTCTGTTTCCTCCTGTTAGTTGCTATTTGCAAATTTATAACAAATAAGATTTCCACATGGGTTATCCTCGAGCACATGTGCTCTAAACCTTAGTCTCTGCCAGGACCAAAGCAGAATGGAATTGTGCTAGTACTGAGATAGCATGTTTCAAATTCTGACTATTTTTCACTTCTTGTTTCCTCAGATTGCGAGTGGAAGGCACAGGCTGGCAACATCTGCGTTGCGTCATTTGATTGGAGCTGCAGTGGGATTTGCAGATCTGCTGATAGGATTAAGGAGGTCCATCGGCGGTGTGGGGAAGGTGAGAAGGCTTTGTGGAGAGCAACATTCTAGGTGATAGTGCTCTTCCAACCTCAGGAAGATGATGCACTGAAGAATCAGGTGTTTCGAGTCTTTTCTGTATTTTTTTGTGAGTATAGAAACCATGTCATATTACGCCTAATAGAGAGGGAGAGAAAATGCATGTACATTCACGTCCTTGCTCACACGTGTGTGAGGGAGCAGATGCCCTACATCGTGGACTTCTCCATTTTAGCTAAGGAGAGAGACCGCAAAAGCGGCCAGAAGAGGCAAGACCACTAAACAATTCTTTGATACACAGGAAAGCCGATTTGCAAGTTTACAATTCGACGGGCAATGAAGCTAACAATAAACACAAGTCCTGGCAGTGGCTTTTCCAGCTCTCATTCGATTTTGAAATGTTCTGTATTCTGTTACCCAGAATCCATTGTAGAAACTCTGCTGTGTCGATTAGCAATGCCAAAAGTTGGTGGATTTGATTAGGAGCTTTTAAGCCATGCAGCAAAAATGATTCCTATTCTTTCATTTTGTTGTTGATGCAACTCCTAACGGAAAAAGTAGCAGATGGGCTTGTGAAACTGGAAGACAGGAGTTCTTTGGAGAGAGTTTCACGGCGGTTGTTTTTTAAAATATTTTTTTATTTAAAAATTAATTAAAATAATAAATTTTTAGTTATATAAAATTATTTTTAATATTAATATATTAAAAATAATAATTTTAAATATTATTTTTAAATTTTCAAGAAATGCTGCTTTAAATGCAATTCTACGGTAATCCTGGTAACAATTCTTAAAAGTTAATGGTGTGTTCGTGGGATTAAAATTTAATTTTTTTATTTAAAATTATTTTTTATATATTTTTAAATAAAATACACCGCAATCACGCTTTTAAATACAATCACAGAAGAAAAAAAATATCTTTTCAAAATATCTCAGTAGCGCAGCTTTCATAGACCACAAGTTATTGTAAATACTAGCGACTACCAATTTATTTCAGATCCAGGCCGTAAATAAATAGATAATTATATCTTTAATTCACGTGGGGTCCACACAAAGGACCGTAGAGGATAGACAACCAAAATAATAAGAGTGAAGAAGTTTCCCTTGCTTGCAGCCTATTATTATTACTATTATTTCCCCTTCTTTTTCTCTCCCTCCCTCCCTCCCTTCCTTCCTTCCGTCGGGATCCGAATTCTGAATTCTTCTTCTCAATCTCGGTACGTTACGTTATAATCTTACTCTGCTTTTCTTCTTTAAACAATTTATTTTTTAAATTGACCGGAATACGTTTTTTCCTCTTCAAAAGAAAAGAAATTGCAGATCATCGCGATGGCTAAAAGCTCGTTCAAGATGGAACATCCTCTCGGTTTGTATTCAAATATTTCTCTGATAAACCCTAACTTTTGTTTTTTTTGTTGTGATCTGTTTCAATCCTGAATAGTCGATTCATCTAGGGTTTAGATTTTGATTTCGGTGTGGAATTATTTAAAGATTGTGTTGTGTTGGATGGATGGATGGCAGAAAGGAGGCAGGCAGAAGCTGCTCGCATCAGAGAAAAATATCCTGATAGAATTCCTGTATGTTTGTTTTTAACCCATTATTGTGTGTTCATGTGTGTGCGGACGGCATGTCCTTTAGTTTGAAGCTAATATAAGTGATTGATTTTTGTAGGTGATTGTGGAAAGGGCTGAGAAGAGTGATGTCCCTGACATTGACAAGAAAAAGTTAGCCCTCCAAACTTTTTATTACCATGAATTATTGCTTAGTATTTTCTTTTTTGTAGAGTTATTTTACTGTTAAGTGAGTAATTGTGACTGTATGCTTAGATATCATGTATATTGGTCATATGCAGAGTCTGATTTGCTGTTCTGAAGGAATAGAATGGTGTAGTTTCTACATGTTACTCCTTCACCCTTACATTTATTGACCCTGAAATTGAATTTGTTAAACATGCGGTGAACATTACGGATTTGGGGCGTTATACCCTTTGGCTCCTATTTTGTTGTTGTGTGTTCTAAATCATGCTTAGGTTACATAAATGGCATGCGATTTATGTGAGATCAAAGCTTACGTGCTCATGTATTAACATCCTAGCTAAATGGTAATGAGAAACATAAATCTCTTTAAACTCTAGGTATTGCTGCATGGTTGGAAGGTGCTTAGTAGATTTATTGATGTGTGCTAACTAGCATATTTCACATATTTTCGTTACTTTTTTTTTTTTTTGGTCTTAATGGAAAATAATTTTTAACTTTGGGATGAGTAGATATTTGGTTCCTGCTGATCTCACTGTTGGCCAATTCGTGTACGTGGTCCGAAAAAGGATCAAGCTCAGTCCAGAGAAGGCTATTTTCATCTTCGTGAAGAACATTCTACCACCAACTGGTGAGATAACATTTAGTGCATTTTGATTCAAAAATTTATGAACATTGCCTGTGTTACGGATCTTGTGACCTGAAAATTGGTTGCATTGCTGCAGCTGCCATGATGTCAGCAATATATGAGGAAAACAAGGATGAAGATGGGTTCCTTTACATGAGCTACAGTGGTGAGAACACATTTGGGGTCTATTGAAATGCTACAATGGCGCATCTGTGTGTTCGAGCCATGCAAAAAAAAAAAAAAATTGAAGAATCTAGATTACTTGTAAATTCTTAAATGCCTCGGTTGTTTGCTGCTGTCTCCAAGTAACACTGGTCTCTGACTTTTCCTTTTATCTTCGGATAATTTGCTGTCTATATTAAGTAAATCACTTTTCTCCAATTTGCGTTCATGGCTGTTTATGTCAATTCTGCGCTGTGTGCATGGCTTGCAGTTCTCCCTGTGTTCTGGTGGATTTTGGATTATTTGCTTGACTGGTTATTTTACATTGATGCATGAACAAGGTCCCTTTAGAAAAAGAATGAATAAATTAATAAACGAGGCCCTGGGAATTGTTGGTTCAGATGATTTTCTTGTACAGTTTTTACTCTGTCAAATCAACCCAAACGACGTTGCTTTGTGCTGTTTCTGCTGAAAACTGTCACCAACTGGCCCTAAGACATGGAAGTTTGGTTGGCTGGTCCAAGAAATCAAATTACAGGGATGGCATCTGACCAAATAATTCGAGATCGGCTTAATTGAATTTTGAAGAGTTCGAAAGGGATCTTTCGCATAATGAAAATAAAAAAAACATTTTTCATTTTTCATTGTAACAGAAAAAAGAAAGGAATATCGTATATAAATGTATCTCCATGGATTTGTAGATCATCCTGTCTAGGTCTTTTTTTAACCCCTCCGTTACCATCCAGCCTATTCCAGTATGCCATTTTTCAGTGCTCTACAAATTATTTTGAAGTCTTCTTCTGGTACTTGTTCTTGACCCATTTGATACCCACCGAAGTTCCACTCTTTACCTTCTGAGCAGCTGTCTTGGCCTTGTCGAGTCCTGTTGAAGCTGCTGCCTTGACCCCCGCCATCTTCTTGCTGGCGTTACCATTGTTATGCCCTATTTTCGCCATGAATTTCTCATCGTCTTCCTTGCTGAAACTTCCTGAACCCCACTGATCAGCCCAGCCTGGCGCCTTGCTTCCCATGCTTGTATTTTCTGCAGTTGTATCATAAAAAAGAACTGGAGTTAATTCCAAGAAGGAGAAAAAAAATGAATGAACTGGAACTGTAGTAACGTAAATTGCATGACACTGCACATCATGCTCTCGGTATCATTTCATTTAGAACTGACATGGATCGTATGCTTCCAGACCCATAACATTATGAACACAACGAAACTCCAAATCTACCAGTCAATACAGAAGTCATCTCCAGCCTAAATTTATGTTTTGGCAAAGCCCAATTCCCTTTACGAACAGAACCAATATCCCATCTCTCAATTTTATTTTTTTAATATTAACAGATCCGATCCAAAAACCTTAAATATATAATCTTGAACCAACTATGGAATTCAGTAATTCATCAAAATGATCAAAGAAGAAGAAGAAGAAGAAGAAAGAACAGCGATTTAGTTCTCTATTTTGCGTAGATCGTGTAAACATGAAATATTTACGTGCGTGTCAATAGAGAACAACAATATTGATAAGTATTTGTAACAATTTTAATCACAATTCAAGGATAAGAATTTCAATTTTTAAGAGAGATGCAGTTACAAATATATTCAAGACTCTTATAGGCATCATGAATCTAGACGAACAAACTATGAATTCGACAGCATAAAAAAGGAAATGAGTAATTTAAACAATTTGTATAATTAACAAGAGTTCATCCAAACAGCATGACTGACAGACACTCTATGATTACAAAGTTCATATATATATATGAAAAATGAAACGTCGATCACATGAAGAACAGAAAAGATTGAGAAATGAAGGGCATAAACCATAAAATGAAACTCTAACCCTTGAAACACACAAAAGAATCTCAGAGAGAGTACCTTGGGGAAAGAGTTTGTGAGGAGTGAAATCAGCTGAATTTGATGCGAGGGTTTTTTTATGGGTTTGGATAATATCAAATTGGTTCTTGGGAAGGTTGAGAGAAAGTGCGAGCGTTTATGAAAATGTTTTGGGGGATCGCACGTTTTTATTCGTTGGCTTCTTAGCTGTATTACACGCATTCCATGTCTTGCACCGAGAGCTTGCTTTATAATGCGGCAATATATTTTTTTTAAAGTATTCTTTATTTTAAAATATATTAAAATAATATATTTTTTATTTTTTAATATTCAAAACAATTTAAAAAAAATAAAAAAAAATAAAAAAAAATTAAATCAGAAAAACAAACCACAGGATTAGGAAGTCATACCTTTATTTTATTCTTTTGAAAAAGTCATTTATGACCCTTTCCCCCCCTTTACTCAATCTCTGTTTTCTTTCCTTTTCTTAAATTGTGTTTGTTTGGTGAAAAATGTTTTAATAATAAAATATACTTTTTTAAAATATTAACTCATAGTATTCACTAAATACTATTATATATTAGTATGCAATTTCTTTTTATTTGAGCATATAAATTCTTAAATTTTATATAATCAAGTGTTTCTGTTAGATTTCGTTAAATATATATTGATATAATTGTTAATTGACATTATATATGAAGAAGTTTTATTTTCTTATATATATCATGTGGGACATATTTAATCAAGTTAAATAAGATTAAAAAAACAAAAAAATAGAAATTTATTCAAATTAAAATAAAATAAGAATAGAATATTATTTTTCCAAATAAAAAAAACGTAAATTGACTCAATTTTTATCCATATAAAAAATTTAATTATTACTAAAAATTAATAATTCCAGATACAAATTTATTGTAAAATTAAGTTTTTTTTTTCCGGTTTCCGCACCTGATTTATCATTTCGGGCCTCAATTCTTTGAATTCTAAATTTGCTCAATAATTTCAAAGGAGTTGATCATTAATTTGGAAAAATAATGCAACTGGAAAAAAAGAAAAAAAAAACTTTGATGATAAAAAAAAAAATAAGTAAAAAGACAACCCTATTTGTTTTTGCGTTTTAAAAAAAATTTTGAAAAAATTTAAAAAATATTTATTCTTTTTACTTTAAATTAATATTTTTTGATGTTTTTGATTCATTTTAATATACTGATATCCAAAATAATTTTATAAATTAAAAAAATATATTATTTTAATATATTTTTAAATAAAAAATACTTTATAAAACAATCACAACATTAAACATTAAAATGTTGAACTAGCCCGTACATCAAGCAGCGGGGACAGTGTTCAATTCTTTGATCCAGGCGGAGGAAACCCGTCAATGCGCCGTAGAGCGGTGGTCTGTATTTTAGAGTTTCTTACTTTAGATGCGAGGAGCCCTTTTCGGATTTGTTGCTCTTGTATTCAAGATGGTAATTGATATCTTTAATAAATTGTTTCGTGGTTAAAAAAATTTGTCAAATTTTAAGTCAATATACAATAAAATTATTAAATTACTTTAAATAAATGCAAAGGAAGGTTGACTTGCAATTTCTTAACCTTTTCGGTTCATGCCTCGAGTCAATACTCGATAAAATTATTATTTTTTTCCTAAATGTATAAGGAGGGAATACATCGTTCAAATAATTTAGAAAGAGATTTAGTCTGAATTGATATATTTTTATGTGAAATATATAAATAAGTTAATAAATATAGATACAAAAATTATACGAAATTAACGTGACATTTTAAATTTTAAATATAAATGTCAATTTTTTTTTATTAACTTAGCAATTAAAAATCTTATGATAAATTTATGTGTGTTTATGATTATTTTAATTCAAATAGCAGAACAAAAGGTCTACCTACAAGAGTCAATTAATTTGATTCACAACCCAACATAGTATAAGTACTCCACAAATTTAAATAGTATTTCGAAATATAAAAAACAGAAATAATAAGAAAAAAAGAGATAGGATGAAATAGAAAACAAATATAATTATGTTTAGTAATGATGTACAAAACATAGTGATTATCTATATATTATATTTGGTTGATGGTAAACAAGATAAAATAAAATATAAAAAGTCTATTTTACCATTATATATTTTAAACAATATTAGATATTATTTTCTCTATTTTAGTTTATATTAAAAATTGAAATTAATAATAATACAACAATCTTAATTATAAAACTCGGACTGACCCAATAGGTCAACCCGGAACCTAGCTGGCCGAGACCTAGATCAGTCTGAATTTAAGAAAAAATCACTAATATTTTTTATTTGTAAAAACGTTTGGAGTAAAAAGGGCTAAAAACGGTGCCGGTAGCTAGACAGTGCATAGGTACGGTTGCAACCGTTCATTATCTTTTAGTTTTTCTTAATCTTAATTCTTCTTCATCCATCCTTCCACCAACAGCAATGG
>Ga0307515_10018141_pt1 | contig 12767 bp, 4 predicted proteins | sample 17_EM_MG_FD_194513 | JGI IMG/M metagenome (GOLD analysis project Ga0307515, IMG submission 194513) | Populus trichocarpa ectomycorrhiza microbial communities from riparian zone in the Pacific Northwest, United States - 17_EM | ecosystem: Host-associated > Plants > Roots > Unclassified | place... | reverse complement strand
CATTTTTCTTATTCTTGGAGGAGTTGTATCTTGGAGAACTACTAAGCAAAATATTGTTGCTTCATCTATTATGAAAGTAAAATTCATTGGATGCTATTAAGCAACAACATAGGCAATTTGGTTAATAAATTTTATTTATGGTTTTAAAGTTGTCAATTTTATATCAAGACTAATAAAGATATATTGTGATAATTTGGCTGCAGTTTTCTTCTTTAAGAGTACTAAGAGTGGAAGTCGAAACAAGTGTAACAACAAAAAATATCTCGTTGTGAGAGAGAAAATGAAGGAACATGAAATGCTCATTGAACATATCAGCACTGAGCTAATGATTGCGGATCCCATAACTAAAGCATTGCCAACAAAACAATATAGAAAGCATGTGGATCATATAGGTCTAGTTAACTCATTTGATATTTGACTTCATTTTCTTTTAGTTGATTGTTTGGACAATTTTTATGTTATTCAGAGACTTAAGTAATGTTTCGTGCACATAAAATATTATTTTTGATATCTATTGGGATATATAAAGTTGGACATGAATGATTTATCTAAAGTTCATTCATAAAGTTTATTTGCTCATTAAGTACTTATTTTAAGGATGCAATATATTGTAATCCATGGAATGAAGTACTTGATTATAAAGTATGACCACTATGATTCATATGTTGTATTATTGACTTAAGTATGCGTGTTTCCACTTACTAGATATTTTGAACTTTATAAAGATATTATCACTTTTCAAGTGGTGTCATATGAGTCAAGTGGGAGAATGTTAGAAAAAAAATTCTTAAAGTGACTCCTATATTATTATATAAATTTTAAATTAAGTGATAATTAAGGCTTAGAGTCTACTGGACTTTAGTAGTGGCCCAGACACATCTCTTTAATGAGTGTGTCAAAAAATTATCTCAACCGAAAAGTTTAAGCTGTTAGGTAAGGTCTAATATATAATTTAAATATATTTTTCAATTGAAATCTTTAAACTTGAAATTTATATATATTTATACTATTTTATATTTATTTTTTATTAAATAAATAGGAATGTTAGCTAACAGTTTAGATGAATGAATGTTAGATAAAAAGATGAATGAATGTTTATTATTTTACACTGAAACTGAAAGCAGCATTAAAGGCTGGAGAAGATGATTAGAAAAGGGACAGTGGTGGGCAAAAGAGCCAAAGCGTCTCTGAGTTTAATGATTAGATTGGAATCTGTGATCTTTGAGGAGGGGCCTCGTCAGCGTCTCTTCATGTCTTCCAACCACCCGACCTCATTGCTTCAAAACTCCTTTCATACAAGAGGTCGACAATGCAGTCTTTACTGGTCACACCAAACATCTATCTATTGTTTAATAGAACGGATGAGCAAAATTAGGTTATATATAAAAGAATCTTAGTCTAGCCAAACAAAAATTAATAACAAAGTCCGTGTTTTTCATCTACACAGAGTAACCTTGGAGTTTTGACATGGATTAATTAGAAGATTCTTTATTTTTGAACAATTACTTCAACACTTAATTAATCATGATATGATATGAGATATTTATCCTATTAATTCTCTGCGGTTTTGGTGTTTATATGCTTGACATTTAAAAATGATCTTACAAGTTGAACTAAGGAAGCAGCTGGCTATATAGAAGGAGACAGTATGGGATAGTCGAAGAAATCCACAACCAAGTCAGCCACGTTTAACTAATGCTGCAAGCATCATACCCTTGCTTCTGCCATGCTAGTCTGATGCTGAGGCCTGAGGGCACTCTAGATTATGAAATGCAATTACTCACACAAATGTTGAGATCTGAAGGATTTATGTTCTTATTAATTTTGATTAGATTAATTTGATCTTATATTTATCTTATTATCCACACACACACACACACACACACACACACACACACACACACACACACACATATATATATAAGGATTATGTAATAAGAATTTAAAAATAAAGAGGTTCGAAATGCTTTGCATGTGACTTAGTTTTTGACAACAAATTAACACCTCAAATTTCTGAAGGCTGTACTCGACAAAAATTTTGTCCCTCGGTTGAATCCATATTTTAGGACAAAAGACGAAAGGCTGAATACACTGGACCCCCAACACATATTTACTCCAGCCCACCCGAAGTTGGTCTTAATTATCTTCTTCTTCTTCTTCTTCTTCTTCTCTTAGATTAAACTTTCTCTTCTTTCAACACTAATCACTGAGACAAAAATGTTCACATCAACCAAGGTGTTGCTACTGAGTCAACAACATAAGATGGGGATGATTATTGGATCAATAGATTTGATTTACGAATTGTTTTTAAAAATTTTTTTATTTAAACCCAATGATTTAATTAATCCATTTCTATATTTTTATATTCGTCGCGTCCATGTCATCGTGAAAGTTGATAAGGGAATTTAATTATTTATTTTGTACTTATCAATGAACTTAAACTTATGCACGAATCAACCGTGTGATACTTGGCTTCTGTTTTGTCTTTATACCGTGTCTCTTCTACACTGTCGGTTTCGTAGTCGTCGAAACAGGAAAATTAATCCTCAATTATTAGAAAAATATAATAGTTAATTAATGATCACCCAATTGGACAAGGTTTTGTAATCATTTATTTTATTTACTAAAACATAACGATAGAAGGCTAATCTTGACCTCGCAGACAGTCTAAAGTCTCTATATCTAACTACGTTCTTATCCGTTTAGAAATCATTAAAATGATTTCTAGAAAAAAGTTTTTTTTTCCCCTAAACCTTCCTTAGAAAAACCTATGTTTTCACTAAACCTTTCTTCACCGTGTACATAGTCATTCAACATCCCAGGACAAATGTAAGTTCAAAATCTGGGTACTATCTATCGTTGTCATCATTTGTTTTTTATATCATGACCCAAAACCATTGTGAAGGGTTTTCAAAAATATAACACTGGCTGATGTTATAAAAACCGTCAAAAGATCAAACAGTATTTAAAATTGATTTTTTTCATGGCCAAATTCGGTGTCAAGTAAGGTTTTCTACATTTACAACGAAAGTTAATTTTAAAATTATCTTTAAAAAGTATATATTACTATTAAATTATCTTTAAATAAATTATTAAAATAATATTTAAAAATCATCAGATTATATCATAATTTAAAAATAAAATTAGAGCTGTTTATCATAATACTTATAATTATTTTATGAATAATTATATATCAATTTAATAGATAATTTTAAAAAAAACTTCGCTCAAGAATTCTCAAAAAGAATAGAATAAAACTATTCTACTATTTTTACTGTCAAAATATATATAGTTTTCTCAAATTATTTTTTATTTTTATTTTTTCATATAGTTATGTAAACCTTTTAAGGGATGTTTTTTTATTAAAACTTTTTTTTTTGGATTAAGATAATTTTTATTTAAAAAGTTTTACTTCTAATAAAAAAAATATATGTTGTTATCAAAATAAAAAGAAATGCATGAATAAGGAATGAGAGTTTTGTTTAGAGAAATATGTTTTCTTTTCCTCCTTGATTTAGATTATTGAGATTTTATGAAAATTTATTTTAAAAGCGTTGTAATGTAGTGTTAAAGAGTTATATAAAAATATTCTTGAGAACTCATATGATAATTTAAATTATTAGATTAAAATGTTTCTTGAAAATGATATTAAAGCCTTGTTTACTAAATGATCACAAGAATAAGTCTTACTATGAATCTTCTTTCTAATTAATAAAAATTAAATACAAGATAGTGTAAATATATACAAGTTTTAAGTTTAAAAAGCTTTTACTCGAGAAGTGTGTTAGAGAATAATATAAAATTATTTTTAAAAATTTACTTAGCAATTTAAATTTTTAAGTTTAGATGATTTTTTACTTAGCACACGGGGTAAATTGACTAATTTTATTTATTAAAACACAATCTTGAATGGCTAATCTTGACCTTGCAGACAGTCTGAAGTTGCTACGCAACTTAATTCATTTAAAAATCATTAAAATAAATTGGGTACTATCTATTAAAACGAAATGAAGTTGAACATGCAATCCTTGAATTTTTCATCACCGTAGTGTTCATTCATTCACCATCCCAAGACAAATGTAAGTCAAAATTTGGGTACTTTTTTTGTTATTTAGTAATGAAGAAATATCATTTAGATTCCATGACCATTAAGAAAATAACAATCCGGAAAACAAATAAAAAAATTGTTTCGATTAGATGAAAATTAAAAAACCAAAGCAAAACAAATAAAAACATTCTAACCAAAACTGTTCAAAATTTGGGTTCTATCTATCATTTTCATCGTTTGTTTTTCTTTGATCGATGCCTTTTATATATTTCTTATGTGCCATGACAAGCACAAATACGTCCAAATTAAGATGATTTTAACTCAAAATAATGCCTTTGATCATTATTATCAAGTTAGTGAATCAATCTAGAAGTGCATGCATGTAGCATATAATTATATAACCCAGCTTATTCTGTGTTTGTGTGATGGGAGAGTATACTAATTATTTACAAAATACTATTGTTTGTTTGATGGCCAAGTATGGCTTTAGACAAGGATGGTATAACTAATTGCGGCTATATCCTTATATGCGTTGAAGAATTTCCATTTCTTTGTTGTCAAGAATACTAATTATTTATTAAAAAAAAAAAAACAGTATGGTCTAAAAAAGGCACCCCTCCTCTCCTCCCTAATTCATATTTACATTTGAGAACTTTGTAACTCTACCCGTTCAAGAAAATAGTATGCAATTTATAAATTTACCTGTATATTTGTTTATATATTTGCATCAAAACATTAAAAAAACTAAGAGATGTGGTAAAACTACTATTCAGCTAGAGAGAAAACACTTCAATTGTACTTAATAGTGTTACATTATGTTTTCAGTCTTTTTTTTTTTTTTGGTCCTTTGGATTTTTTTAGTCCCTTAATTTTTAATTTTTTGAATTGTTTATTAGATGTAGTGTCTATTTTTTATTAGATTTTGTGATTTGTTTTGGCTGTCTAAATTAGGAGGTCTTGCCGTGTTGAAAAAAATAGTATATGGCTCGATTGATACTTGGTTTGATAAAATTATAGGCAATGGTGTGTCGCCAACATTCCAATCTTCTTCTTTTTTTCTTTCTCTTCATCTCAAGTTTAATGCATGCTTTGTTAAATTTGTCTTATATCAATTTTTGTTCTTATTTTTTTAATTGTTATTTAATTTTTTTAATGAATTGTTTTAAAAACAATTCATCATTTACCACTGTACTAATTAATTATGGATTGAGCTTCGTAATGTTTTTCAATTTGTATTGTACGGAGTATTCTCAATTTCATAACCTAAGTTACGAGTTAGTGGTAATTGAGTTTTGTAATTTTTTTATTTTATTTATATGGTGTTATCCCAGTATCAGGACTTGGTTCATGAGTTTTGCATATTAATCTGAATTGACTTGAGTTTTTTTAAGATAATTAATTTTTTTCCCAATATCTTCATTCAACATTGTGTTGGTCTAAGAATTGGGTTTTATAGTCCTTTGCAGTCTGTACTCTTTGAGCATATCTCATTCTCATAACCTGAATCGCGAGTCTGGTAGAACTGAGTTGACTTGAGTCAATCTTTTTAGTATTTTTTTAAAATTGAATATTTTTTCATCTCTATTATGGAATGTGTTGTAATTTAGAAAAGATTGTAGTTTCCTTGTATAAAGTTATACTGCGCAGTGCATTACACAATAACTATTATATTCTGCCCTACTCATATAAATATAAGAGATGACGACTACATTACGCAAGCCTCCTAAATTAATCATAAACCTTATTTCAACTTGGTATTAGAGCTTGAAACATCTAGAATAGATTCAAGGCTTCCTTCTCCTCTTCAGAATAGATTCTTCCCTCTCCTTTCTCCTTTGACCGACTTTTTGCTACTGCAGGTTTTTGATGCAATTTTTGCTACTGCATTGTTGCATCCTCAGCAATTATGGAATGTGTTGTAGTTTAGAAAAGATTCTATTTTTCTTATAAAGAGTTATATTGCATAGTGCACTACATAATAACTATTGTATTCTGCCCTACTCATATAAATATAAGAAATGGTTATTGCATTACGCAAGCCTCCTAAATTAATCATAAACTTTGTTTCAACTATCTCAATCCTTCAACATTTGATTGATTAATTTGAAATTGAATTTCATATTTTATTTTGATTTGTTTTCTATCGAGTTATCATAATCTCTTAACTTAGATTAGGATTTTGCAGGTTAGACAAGATTTATTCAGATCAATTCAATAAGTTATTATATATATCCCTCCAGACTTTTAATTTCATGCAATTTCATCATTGTCAAACTCGATTGTCAGCTCTAAAGTTGTCCGCTATTTTTATTTTTATCTTTAGTTATGAATTTGTGCATTTCGACTCTCAATTAACCAACAATCTTTCAATTTCTTTAATTTGACCGTTGATTTGATCAATTTCAACCTCTACATTCACACTTCTTTTTCAGTTTGGTTCTTAGTTTTAGATTTCTTCAATGTCCCTAATTGTCTGCCAAACTTAAATATTAATGCAATTAAGCTCATTATTTGATCAAATTAACTCTTAAAATTATAATTCTACCCTTAAACTTTAATTTCTTTCAATTAAAGCCTAGATTGACTTCTTTTCTTTCCTTCACACGTTGTTGGCCGTGAGAAAGTGGAAAAGGAAAAATTTGGTGCTAGTAAACTGACTTCCCCTTCTCTAGAGTATAATTTTTTTTTACCAGGCAAGAATCCGTAGGCATTAGGATAAAGTATGGCTATAAAAAGTCACGTTACCACTTCTTTTTTTTATAAACAGCTAGCGCAGACTACCAGTCCAAGTTTGTCACCAGCAAGACCTTTAACCACGGCTGCATCTACATAAAGTTCTGCACCAATTGTACCACTTGAACGATCACGTTCGATAAACCAGCCTACTTCTGTATAAATCACTTTCTCAAAGCACATTGCTCGGATCGTTTTATCAATTTACAGCCAGCCACAGTAAAGAAATATTGCTTTAATCGTTGAATAGATGAAGTCATCAAGCCGACACCAACAAGCATCAATGCCCAAAAAGATAAAATATTTTTCAGTTTCTGCAGTGGCTAAAAAGAATTTTGATAAGAAAATGAGCGGCCACCTTACTCCATACGAACTGTATGATAATACTAAAAGTAGAAGATATTATTTTATATAGTAACAACAAGGCAAAAAAATTGCCGTACTTATAAAATTGACTAGTGTAGTACTCACCTTACTCGGTCCCATTTTTTTGGTTGAATAGATGAAGTCATACCTCCACCCTTTGGACTCCAATAAAGATGTTCCTTTCTTCCTTTTTCTTTCTTCGGATGGTACTGAAATGTGTCCTTCAAAATTGGGTAGTGTACTAGCATGATTTGAACCCGTGGCAGGGAAGATGTTATTGTGGAAGTGTTCTTGCTTCAACCGCCAACAATCTTGGATTTTTTTTCTTTCAACTCACCGATCTTTAAAATTTTTTTATCAACATTCCTTGGAACTTAAATATAGATGGATGGATTTGACTCGAGGTTTCACATAAGTTTTTGTAAAAATTATTTCTTATGTTTTTTTATTTTTATAGTTGATGTTTTTGGGGTTCGGTGTATGAACCATTTAGACAAAGGTTATGTTCGATTGATATTCATTACATGGTTTTTGTTTTTCTCGATGGGCAAGGTTATTTTGCATGAGGATGTCATAATTAAGGGCGGCTATGTCCTTAAATGCGTTGAATAATCGCCTTTCGATTGTCGCATGAAGAATTGCCTTTTCTTTGTCGTCAAGTATAATAATTAATTATTTACAGAAAAACAGTATGGTCTAAAAAAATCAACCCTCCTCTCCTATCCAGCCATCCTCTCCTCTCCTCCCTCTTTCATTGTGTTCTTGATGTAGAAGAAATGTTTTCGACATATATACATTTGAGGATTTTGGAACCCTACCCCTTCAAGAATATAGCATGCAATTTATAATTTTACTTGTTAATTTATTAATATATTTGAATCAAAACACTAAGAAAAAAACTAGGAGATTTGATAAAATCATTTGCATCAAGAGAGAAAACATCTTCCAAGTGTTCCACGATATTTTTGGTCTTTTTTTAATGAATATCAAAGAATTATATAAAGTTTGACATCTAGTGGATGAAATCAGCAAAACAATAAAAAGATACAATAATAGCTATGATAGCATAACAAGATATAGATACTGATTATTCCTTCTTCTTTTTTTTGTCCTTTGAATTTTTCATATTTTGTTTTTTGAATTGTTTCTTTAATGTTGTATTTATTTAGAATTGAACTTGATAATTTGTTTGAGTTTTCTAGGTAAGGGGGTCTCGCAATTTTGAAAAATAATATGTGGTTCACTTGATGCTCGATTTGAAAAAATTGTATGTAATTTTATTAATTTTTAAAAAATAAAGCTTTGAGGACCGAATTTAAAGATTGAACAAATGTATTTTTGGCCAGCATCAAGAACTAAATTTAATGGGCATTGAAAAATGTGAAGAGAGTCATCGCACCTTAGAGGCATGTGCGACGTCTTTAGACCTCAGAAGATGGTGTTCCACCATCTTAAAAAGGGTTACAAGGTGAGGTGGTGTCTGTTAGAGGATATACAGTTGCATGTCGCCACCATCCCAATCTTATTTTCTTTCTCTTTTTAATTTCTAACTTCATCATGGGTTTCGTTCCATGCTTTGTTAAAATTGTCTTATGTCATTTAATTCTTATTTTTTTTATTGCGAGTTTTTTTATTAAATTATTTTTTAAATTTTATCATTCGATATTGTACTGATTGAGAATCAAACTTTATAATTTTTTTTAATTTGCTCTGTATGGGATAATTTTGATTTCATGACTTGGGTCATTCATGGGTTTAAAAAGATGACATGGGTTGACTTAAGCTATTTGTTTTTGGGGTCCTTTTTAATTATTTTTTTATCAATCCCATCCTTGAACATTTGATTAGTTGGTAATTTGGTTTTGAAAGTTTTTTATTTATTTTTTTATGGGGTTATCCTAGTATCAGATCTTGGGACGAGTTTTATAGGATAACCCAAGTTGACTCAAATATTTTTTTCATTGTTTTTTATATTGATTTTTTTTTTCATTTTTTTCCTTCAACAATGTGTTGTTTTGGGAATTGGGCTTCATAGTCCTTTTCAATTTACTTTCAATGGTTTTATCATGTTCTCATGATCCGGATTACAAGTTTATCAAGTTTACTAAGTTAACCCGAATCATTTATTTTTTTTGTCATTTTTTAGATCTATTATTTATCAATTTTCCCTTTAACATTGTATTGGTTTGAGAATTAAGATTTGTAGTTTTTTTTTTAGTTTGCTTTCTATTAGTTTATCTCATTCTCATGACTCGGGTAATGGGTTTAGCAGGTTTACTAGGGTTGACTCAAGTCATTCTTTTTTAGTCTGTTTTTGTAAATTGAATATTTATTTTCTCAATTCCATCCTCATATATTAAATTGATTTGGAATTGAACTTTATTATTCGTTTTGATTTGTTTTCTAAGAAGTTATTATAATCTCATAACCTTGGTCTTAATTTTATAGGTCAGTTAAGGCTTTCTCATATTAATCTAATATGTTGTCGTCTCAATAAAAAAAATTATCATTTAATACGTCACCAGCTTGATATTTAAAAAATTATAATCTAATACACATCAAATTTTCAATTAATGATTTTTTTTTTTTTTACTTCTAGAAAACACGTCATGAACTCATTTAAATTTTATTCAATCCACAGTACAATGCATGTCAAGGATTCGGTAGTGTCTATATTTCCTTATCTTTGGTATAACAAAAACACACACATTTAGAAAACAGCATGGAGTTCTACCTAGGGATTGCAATTTCTTGACACGACTTTTCAATCTACGAATGCAAGTATTCTACTATAAAATCTTATATTTTCCCATTTCTAACATTTAATACTCTTATTTTACACTAGTTAGATTATGAAAATTTAATATAGAAAATGACTTGAGCCCATGACTCCCTTTCTCACACATTTCAGCTGCTATGGATTGCAATGCAAGTATATATTCTCCCTTGACTTCATTTTTCATTTTTTCTTTTTTCTGCTGTATTCTTACTTTTGAGTTTGTCAATCTGGTAATCAAACGGTTTAATTTATTTATACGGTTACAATCAAGAATCATGGCCAATAACATTGTATAAGGGAAATTTCCAGGAACGATCCTGAGCGTTGGTGTGTGTGTGTGTGTGTCTATATATATGTGGTATGGAAACTTTTGAGCTTCGAAACTCGTTTTTCCATTAGAACATTTTTTTTAGGGTACTGTACAGAAATGACTGGGGCTGCTGTGTGGTGTTTTAAGGTAGAGGACTTGAAGTCTAGAAATAGATTCTCACGGCCGGAGACGATGAGGAGTATTTCGCAGAAGTATCAGAATTTGTTTTTGAAAAGAGGGACATGGGATCCTGATGAAGATCAAAAGTTGAGAGCTTATATTAAGAGACATAGCATTTGGAATTGGAATGAGATGCCGAGAGCTGCTGGTAACTGCTAATGATTAGTACTTGTATTCTAAATGTTACATATACGTATGGCAAAACGCAGTGAAAATAAAACTGTGATATAATATATTGCTTCTTCTTCTTTGTCTCCATTTGTAGGTTTGTTAAGGTCAGGGAAGAGTTGCAGGCTTCGTTGGATGAACTATCTAAGGCCAGATATTAAGCGTGGAAGCTTCAGCAAGGAAGAGGTGCAAACTATAATCAAGCTGCAAGAAATGTTAGGAAATAGGTATATTTATTCTCAAGTATAGATATTATTAGCTAGCTAACGCATGTATGTTTCCATTTGTTTTTAGGAGAGCTCACCTATTCCAGTAGTTCATTGAGTTACAATCAGCTCATTTCTTGAACATATGTCCTGCAATAAAAACACACACACGCACTCTCCTCTAATAGCTCTACCTGGTATACGAAGACATACAATTCCTAGGTATTTTATGTACATAAATGTTATAAAATCCCCTTTTATGAAGAAATTTCTATGATTTTCGAAGCATTCGATTACTTTTTTCTCTTCTTGTAAAACCACCTAATACTTGAAGCAAGCAATACAACTCTATTTAAGGGATCCATTATTAACTTCTTATGACATCAATAGTCTTACATTAATTGGTTAGGATTCAAGAGACTGAGCCTGCTAGTATCTCATAAAGACTAGTTTCAACCTTTCTCACCAAGAGGTACTATTAATTAAGGTTAAGAGCCCTTCATCTTTGAACAGATGAGACAATAATTAGGCCTCTTTATAGGCGCCAACCATGTTGCAGATTGGTAAGAACATGGTGATGTTCAATATAGCTATTGCAAAACTCTCACTTTACAGTCTAACCAATTAACACTCACTTTACACTGGTAGTCGAATTGTATATAGAGCAAAGTATGCAAACTAGCAGTATTTTACCATCAATTGAAAAAAATAATGACTAAAATCAGCTGCATAAGATCAATAATATTTTCTCCTTTTTTTTCATCCATTTCAGATGGTCTACAATTGCAGCAAAGTTGCCTGGAAGAACCGATAATGATATCAAAAATTTCTGGAACACCCACGTGAGGAACCGCTTCAACAACAATATTAGTAATACTACAGTGCAAGCACCTAAACTTCAAGAAATACAGACATCCGAAGAAGAATTCAAGCAAAGGAAATCATCTGCCATTGATGTTTCACTTCCCACTGCTCCAAAAATATTGAATTCAGAAGAGTACTCCTCCAAGGGGACGCTCCCCATGTTACCAATTCTGTGTTCTGATAATTTCTCATCTTCCAGTTCCAGTCCTGTGAATGACATCAATGAAAACATGCGCATGGAGGAGAATGATGGATCATTTGAATCATTTGCAGAACTAAGTTTGTTGGATCAGCCACTTTCTATGGAAGCTCAAAAGTGCAACGCGGAGGATTATGGAGAAGCATATACAGATGAAATGTGGGTACAAGAATTGTTGAACTATCCAAATGCTTCCCACAATTTTGATGTTGGCCAAGAGTTTTGGATGAATTGCTTGATGCAAGCACAACTGCATGGAAATTAAGTAGAACGTGTGTTTATGCCACTTTTAAAGTGGTCTACTAGTTAATTAATATTAATAAACTACAAGAGTTAAATCTCTTAATGTGCACAGGCACTGTTTAATGAACGATGCTATTTTTTATCTTTTTCATGTAATGATTGTAATATTTTATATGTTGGATTTTTCTTTTTCCTTGAAAATCAATGTATTTAGTAAATTTTCATGTTTGAATTAGAGGCTAATTTCACGAAATATGATTTAAATGTGTAGTACAAAAAAACTAAAAGTATAAGGACTAAAGTCAAAAAAAAAATAACAGGTCTTTTGTATATTTGTGCAAAGAAGTTCATTTTCATCAAAAAATTCTCCATTAACTTATTTTTTTATTCTTTTAGTTTTAGGATTTTATATTTCTGCCATCTACTTCATTTATTTTATGTTTTAGTCTTTAAGTGGAAAATATATAGAAAGTTGTCGAAAAATAAAGACGAGAGAGAAAGTGGTCGTGTGATTATATTTCAAAACTAAAAAAATCGATCTTGGTGTCATTGAATTTCTTTTGATGAGGAAAATATCATTGAGGTGTTTTTAAACTTTCATCTCACTATAAAAAATAGATCAGGCTCAAAAAATAATTTTTAATTCAATTTAATTTTGAACTTTTTGACCT
>Ga0307515_10018140_pt1 | contig 12767 bp, 4 predicted proteins | sample 17_EM_MG_FD_194513 | JGI IMG/M metagenome (GOLD analysis project Ga0307515, IMG submission 194513) | Populus trichocarpa ectomycorrhiza microbial communities from riparian zone in the Pacific Northwest, United States - 17_EM | ecosystem: Host-associated > Plants > Roots > Unclassified | place... | reverse complement strand
TTCGTAGAGCTTTATGCAGAGCTTCATGTAGAGCTTTATATAGAGAGCTTTGTGCAGAGCTTCGTGTAGAGCTTCGTGCAGAGCCTCTGTACGTAGAGCTTCGTGTAGAGCTTCGTGCAGAGCCTTGTGTAGAGCTTCGTGTAGAGCTTTATATAGAGCTTTATGTAGAGCTTCGTGTAGAGCTTCGTATAGAGCTTCGTGCAGAGCTTTTATAGTAATTTTATTGCAGCCGAAAATTAGGGTTTGGCAATTTGCGGCAATTTGCACAAGTAGCCTGTGTGTTTGTAGTAAATCGCTGCAAATCGCCGCAAATTGCCAAAATTGCGACTTACGCAGGTTTTGCAGACCCCGATTTTCGCTTGCAACAACGTGCCCCAAAAAAAAAATCCTGATGTACTTAAACGCATTTACGCCTATAATACACTAAAGACTTAATAAACCTCTGTATCTCTAAAGAAAAAATAATTAAATACTTATCTTCTATTTATAAAGACCTTTTTAAAGTATAGAACGCCCGCTTTAGCTATAAAAGCCTAAATATAAAAATAACGGAGACCTTTTTAGCCTTCTAGACCTGCTTTTTACACTTAGCCAGATAGGCCTAAATTCCCTAAAAAGACCTACTACTAAACCTCTTTAACAAGCTTACCCTAGACCTATAGCGGGCCGTATTACTAGCTTATACTATAGTATAAACGTTAAAGGAACTTATAAACTACTACCTAGCTATTAACTAAGGCCTCTATTAAATTAAGGTACGCGCTAATTAGCTAAAAACTAAAAACCTCGCAAACTAGGCTATAAGTACTGCGAGAACGGCCTATAGTGCCCTAGTATAATTAGTAACCCCTATAGCACCAGCCGCTTAGCCTATAGTTAACCCAATAGCTAGCTATATAGCTACCCCTACTATAGGTCTAGTATACACCTAGCCTATATACAGTAACCCCTATATATAGGCCCTTAGCAATTAAGGAACTTGCTTCTTATATAGTTAACCTAGTTACTCTATAAGGAACTGCCTAATAAAGGCAAAGATAAATAAGGTCCTATTAATTTAGAAAAATAGTATAAAGTTAAAAAAAAGAGGAACCCTAGGGGAAGACTTCTCCTTAGGGTTAAAAGGAATTAATATATTATATATTAATCTAGGTCGGCTAGTTAATAGAAGAAGCTGCACTATCCCTTATACTTTATTCCGTAATAAATATTAAGTTTTAACCTTTGCTTTAGCTAACTTAGAAGTAAATACCTTTACCTTAATTAATATAAAGTGCGCTATAAAACTGGCTAACTTTTTAAAAATGCCTTTAGAAGAACTACCTAAGCCAATTCCTATTTATAGGTATAGCGGACAGGTAGAACTACCTATTATAACTATATTACGGATTTACCTTTATATTAACGGACGAAGGTAATATAATATTCCCTTCTTTATTACGGACCTAGGAAGCTATAATAAAATCTTAAAAAGAAAATGGCTAGCCTATTTAGGCTTATAGCTAGATATATAGAGTAGACAGCTTATCTAGCCTAAAACCCTACCCCTAACTCCTTCCTTTATAAAAGAAATCAGCATTATAATAGAAAATCTTATACGGCCCTAGATTAATACTATTTACTAGGCTAATGCTATGCGTAGGGACTAGGCCTTTAAGAAAGATATATAGCTTAATCCGTAACAGATCCGTATACCTCGCCGCCCCCAAACTACCTATATTACGCTACCTGCATTAAAAACCTAAAAAGTTAGTAATAACCTAGAAAAGCCCCCTATAGAGAGCTTAGGCCCTATATAGCTATAAAGAATAGTAAGGAATATTAGACGTTACACTAAACTAATAAACTAGAGGGATAACTTACGGAAGATAGAATAGGAGCTAAGAAAGATTATAAACCTTAAACCGTAAAATACGGTCTAGTAAATAGCTATAAGGAAACCTACGGACCTCCCACTAGTTAATATTTACTATATTAGCGCCGTAAAATTCTACTAGAACTTAGTCTAGCCTAATACCATTACTTTTATAACTAGCTTATACAAAATTAACTAAATACTTAAGGATAAAAAAAGGAAGCTTAGTAAATAAGAAAGCGAGCTTATAAACAAGGAGCTAGCAGAATAGAAACTACCCCATTAATACTAAAAGTTTAAAAACGTATTCTCCAAGGCAGTATTTAATATACTTCCACCGTACTAACCGTACGACTATAAGATCGAGATTAAGTTAGACAAGGAAAACGCCCTTAGCTATACCCCCCTCTATAAACAATTTATTACTAAGTTATAGGCTACTAAGTAGTACCTTATTAATAACCTAGTAAAGGGGTTTATTAAGCCTAGCTAGGCCCCTTTTACCTCCCCTATTCTCTTTATAAAAAAGCTAAATAAAGGACTTTATTTCTATATTAACTACTATAAGCTTAATAATATAACCCGTAAAGACCGTTATCCGCTACCCCTACTTAATAAAACACTAGCCTAAATAAATAGAGCTAAGGTATTTACAAAGCTTAATATCCGTTAGGCTTTCCACCAAATTAGAATAAACCCCAGATCTATAGATCTTACTATATTTTAGACTTAATATAGATTATATAAGTATAAAGTACTTCCTTTTAGACTAACTAACGGACTAGTTACGTACTAACAATATATAAATAATATACTCTTTAACTACCTTAATAACTTCTACACGGCCTACCTAGATAATATTATAATTTACTTTAAGAACGAGTTAGAACACAAGGAGCACGTCTATAAGGTCCTATAATAACTCTATAAGGGTAGCCTCTAGGCCAATATTAAAAAGTTAGAATTTAGTATAAAGTATATAAAGTACTTAGGGTTTATTATTAGTATAAACGGAATTAAGGCTAATCTAGAAAAGACAGCCGTAATTAATTAGTAGGAACCACTACAGACTGTAAAAGGGATATAGTTATTTTTAGGCTTCTATAACTTCTACCAACGCTTTATTAAGAACTATAGTAGGATTACTTAGCCCCTTAACCGCCTTACTATAAAGGACTAGCTCTTTTACTTTAACACTATATATAAGCAGGCTTTTAATAAGCTTAAAAAACGACTAGTCTCCGCTTCCTTACTTACCTACTTTAACTTAAAACAGCCCTTAATGCTAAAAACGGATGCCTTAGATAGTGTTATTACTAGCATTTATTCCTAGAAGCAGACGGATAAAAAATAGCACCCCATTACTTACTATTTAAAGACTATAATAGATACTAAGCTAAACTACCCAATCTATAATAAAGAAATGTTGGCTATTATTTCTAGCTTTTAGTACTAGCGAGTATAGCTAAAAGGGACCCCTAAGCCTATTTAGGTAGTTTTAGATTATAAGGCCCTAAAATACTTTATAACAATTAAGGCCCTTACAGCCCAGTAAATACGCTAAGTAGACGTTCTATCCTAATTTAACTTCCTAATTATATATAGGCTAGGCGCCACTAACTGTGTGGATACTTTTATAAGATATAAATAGGACCTAAATAACTAAATAGCTGTGAAGATCTTATTATAAACCTAGACGCTACTATAACCAGAGCACCTTAACCCTTAGATATAGGAAGAACTAAATACTAAATCTCTAAGCGCTAAGATATGTCCTATTAACCCTATGGAATTCGACCTTATTAATAAACTACTATAAGTAAACCGTACAGACCCTTCTTTACAGGAATACCGCGAAAAGGCAAAGGATGTTACTAGCCTATAGTCCCTTAAAAATGGACTGCTTAAGCACTAGGAATGGCTAGTAGTAGTAAAGAAATAGAACTTATAAACCTAGCTTATTACTAAAGCACATACCTAAGTCTTTACGGCCTACTCTAGAAAAATAAGACCTATAAGATTATTAGTAACCGTTACTACTAGCCCGGAATAGTTATAGATATTAACTATTATATACAGAACTGTAATAACTACCGTAGGTCTAAGATAAGACCCTAGAACTATTAAAACCTCTCCTAATACCCAACTGCCCCTAGTAGTATATCTTTATAGACTTTTATAAGCTACCTATAAACCGCGACGGATATAATATAGTTATAATTCTAGTTAACCGCTTTAGTAAGCGCCCGTTTTTAATTCCCTATTATAAGAATATTAATATTAAGGAGGCGGCCTAACTGTATATCCACTACGTCTACCGCATTTATGGACTACTAGATACTATAGTATCTAATTATAGCCTATAATTTATATTAGCCTTCTAAAACGAGTTTACCTAAATCCTAAGTATTAGGCTAAAGCTCTCTATAGTATACCACCCCCAAATAAACAGCTAGATGGAGATTATAAATCAATATTTAAATTAAAAACTTTAGCCTTTTATTAACTACTTCTAGGATAACTAGGGCGAACTACTACCCCTAATAGACTACGCCCAGGCAACCCTACCCTATAACTATATAGGATTTGCACCTATCTAACTAAAAATAGGGTATTTACCCTAAATAAGCTTTAATTAGGATAGACTAGAAGAACCACAGACTATACGCAAGAAACTGTCTTATAAGGAAGCCCAGCAGTACACTAAGCGCTTAAAGAAAGCCTAGACGGTAGCTTATATAAATCTAAAAAAAGCCTAGAAATTAATAGCATAGTAGATAAATAAGTATAGGCGCGAACCCGACTTTACCGTAGGTAATATAGTCTAGGTTATAATAAAGAACTAAAAGATAGAATAGCCTAGCTATAAGCTAGACTATTAAATAGCGGGACCGTATAAGGTCCTTAAGAAGATAGGTAACTTATATAAAGTAAAGCTCCCAGATTTAATTAAGGTTTACCCTATTTTCTTGCTAGGTAAGCTATAGAAAGCTATAAACGACCTATTACCTAGATAAAAGAACAAACCTCCCCTACTAATTTAAGTTAATGGCAATAACGAATAGGAAATTAAAAAAGTACTAGCCTATAAACTAGTAAGGAAAACGCTAAAGTACTGCATTAGTTAAAAAGGCTATAACTTAAACCCTACCTAGTACCCTATATAGAACTTTATTAGCAGTCCCTATAAGCTTTAACATTTTTATAGCTATTACCCTAATAAACCAGGACCCCTAAAGTACCTAAATAAGTAGATAAAGTACTAATATAGCGAAGATAATAGGCTACCAGAAGAATATAAAGATAAGAACGCCCTATAGGAGTAATATAAATATATAAAGCCTAAGGGCAAGCTTTACTAAAGGGGGGAGGGGTAATATTACGGCACTGGTAGAAAATGGCAGAACTTAGTTAGCAGAACTTAGTAGAACTTCGCACTAGCAAGTTGCCGCAGATTGCTATATATTATGGTTACGTAATATAAAGATCTTATAAAACATTAAGCGGCGCTACTCTTCTTCTCCTTTTCTTTCCCTAGCTTTAGATTCTCGTTTATAGACAATCTAATTATATAGGCTTACGCGTCCCTCTAACTATGCTTATACCTTAATTAACTAAGTTATTAACAGCGATTATATATAGGGGGTATAACCTACTTATAAGAATTGCTAGTAAGTGTAGTACTTTAATTAGATATATATACAGATAAAGTTTAAGGGAAGTAGCTAAAGATAATACTTTATAATATACTTTAGCTTTAATTAACTACTAATAGGAGTTAGTAATCCTTATTACCCTATATATCTATAGGCCTTATTACCCTTATCGTTATTACTATTACTATTACTAGTATTATTATCTGTATTACTGCTATTATCGCTTCCGTTACTATAGTTTTCGACATTTTTTTATTATTATTTTTTATTATCTATTATATTATACTATTTATAATACTACGCATATAGCCTCTAGGCTATAGCGCTATAGTTCTATATATATAAATCCTTTTTAGGCAACTTAATATATACTAGTAGCTATATCCTAGTAGTTTATAAAACCCTAGGAGTTTACTACTCCCTAATAAATACTAGGTTGCTAACAACTATTAGGTAATAAGAAAACGGTAAAAATAGAAATCAAAATCCTAATGCTTATCCCTATCCTTTTCCTTTCTATTATCTATCTACTAAAAGTCTAATAGGAGTTACCTCCCTCTAGAGATCCTACTAATATTAGCCACCTTCTAAAATTTTCGGATTTCAGGCGTTGGCGGTTTGGCGCGTATAGCCGGCGCTATAACGTAGTGGTTTTTTTTTTAAATTATACACCGTTTTAGCTGCCTTAAGGGCGCCATACCGGGTCTTCTATTTTACAGAGGTAGGTCCTAGGTAATTACCCGTCTTACCTATAGTAGTGATTCCGTAAGGCCCTTATCTGCCTATTTATATTAGGAAATTTTTTTTAGGGCTCGTTGTTGCGGTTTGCGGCAAATTGCCGCAAACCGTACGGTTATAGTAGGTAGATATAGTTAATAGCAATTTGCGTAAAACGCACGTTTTATAATAAAATCGCAGCACCTAATAGTAAATTGCGGCAAAATGCTACCCCTATAAATAAATTATAGTAAAACGCTACCCTATAAATAAATAGCGCGCAAACTGTATAAATTATAAAAATTATATAAATTATATAAACCGTATATTGGTTACATAAGGGGGATATCACGTAGCTACGGTTCGTAGATAGTATAATGATTGTTCTGTTCTTCTTTAAGAAAGGGGTAAGGAACTTAAGGTTCCTCACCACGCTAGTGCCGCGGCGGCACGTGATGGCAACTTACCATACGTGACGGCAATATGCCTTATATGGTGACCATTTGCCTTTATTCCCAACACTGGCAACTCTTCTTTTATAGTTTCCATCTATATATATATACCGCTTAACTAGCGGAATAAAAATCAATCCTCCTTACTTACTATTGCCATTATAATATAAGTCTCGCTATCCCAAAATTTGCCTCTTAGCACGTGGTGCTTTCTTACTTATAAGTTATGGGTAGGTATCTTATTAGTAGGGCCGCTAAGGCGCTAGCGGTAAGCGAGCCAATAGCGATTTTCTATCCCAGGGATGGAAAATCCTAATTGGCTAGTTTAAGTTAGGGTCTGCAGAATCTAACTAATTAAACAACTTCGACCGCCGGTTAAAGTTCCTAGATATCTTAAAACCTTATATAACTAAGAAATTTTTAGGGACTCCCTTTTAACCTAACCTTTAACTTATATACGTAGAGTATTCGTATTAATAAACGTCTCTAGTACCTTATTTGGGTTCGCCTTTATTATTATATCTACTAAGTTATCTTAGCCATTAATCCATTAAATCTTAAAGAGTTTTTGACGCTTATAGGATTACTAAAGTACCATAATATTGATTATAAGGCGCTTCTCCTTTATGGTACTAAGCTTAACTAAACACTTATAAAGGGAAAATAAATCAGTATATATAATTGTAGGGATAACGGGAAGTTTAAGTTAATCTATAATTATCTTTAGGGTAGTTCCAATTATAATTGCTATATTAACTCCGCCAACTATTCCATATATCTCTAACACTAAAACACTTCGGGTAACGCGCTTACTCTTAGTTAAGCTCTAATAAATAAGATTGCCATAGATTATAAAGTTATTCTCTTTAGTAAATTTATTCGCGATAATAATCTTATATCCTAATTAGGAGCTAAAATCTTTATTATTTATAAACGATCTATTAATAAATATAAAGAGCTTAGCGGTAGGAAGATTAACTAGCGTATAGTATAGTCCCTAGTTAAGATGGTTTATTTACTAAGAAAGACGTTTATTTAGGGCAAGAACGTCATCCTTAATTGGTTTCTGGTATTAGGCGGCAATAGAGAGATTAAATAAAGCCTTAGGTTAACAGATAGAAGTAATATAAGCTCTATAAGCGCGTTGCTCTATATATCCTTACTTTGGAGAATTAACGTTAATAACATTAATCTTCTTGCCTTAACCCTTCTGGCGTAAAGTAATGGAATCCTTATTTAGGGAGAGGATGTATCTATTAAAGAGTAATAGTATTATTAAGTTAAGCTTTTCCTTTAGCTTTGCTATGAGATTTGCCTTTACTAGCTTATCCTCTTTAAGAGCTAAGAATTGGTCATCTCCTAAGATAATTATATTATTAGTTTATATACTAATAATTCTAAATAGGGTTCCTATAGTTATAATAAGGAAGCAGGGATTAAATATAAAAGTAGTTATTAAAAGCTTCTCTTTATAGTGCTTGCTATAGGTAGCCCACTAGTAAGTTCCTACCTCTGTGATTTTATATAATAGCTTAAGTATAACTATAATCGTGTCTTTAGGATACTGGTGGCGAATTTACTCCGGAAGGTATGCCAATATTAAGCGCTAAAGGTGCGTCTCTAATTGGGTGTAGGCTTAAGTAATATCTTATAAATAAACTGCCATTCTATTCTTTATTAAGGAGGGAGCTAATATAATAATAACTCGCTAACTAGCTTATTAAATTATAGGAGATTATATAAAAATTATCTCTTTACTATTATCGTTATAACCTTAGATAATAAGCCTTAATTTCTTAAATGGGGCGTTAGTAGCTTTACCCTTAATCTTATTAACCATTCTTAACTTAAAGATGCGAACTCCATCGAACTTAGTAGGGTTATATTTCTTAAATTTAAAGACTCCTCTTATAATAAGACTATTAATCTCCTACTTGTCAGATGCTTGGAAAGGAGCTCCTAGGGTTATAATATGACCTTCCTTTTAGAGCTGTTTTACGAGCTTAAAGTTAGCCTTCTCTTTAGCTGTCATAAAGGCCATTAATAACTTAACTTCATTCTTAATGGCGGCAATAAATTGTTCTTTAAAATTAATAAGGTATTAGCGATTTTGTAATCCCTTTAGGCGACCTCTACCGCGTCGTAGTTGTGGCGTATCTACTACAATTATATTAGGATTATAGTCGCCTTCTAGAGTATATTAATTGTAGTTCTCTTCCAGGGCATCTTCTAGGGCATCCTATAAAGGCTTAGAATTATTATCTTTATAGTAAGGCTTAATAACAATTAAACGGAATTAGGTAGGTCCGTAAGACATCTAAATAGTATAAGTTTAACTATTAATTATAATAAGTTAATATAGGCCTAACTATCCTCCCCTTTTACGCTATATGCGTACTTTAGACTAGAGCGGCAGATTAAGCGTAGTTAAGGTATTTAGGCCATTTCTTATTCCTAGTACGTTATTGACCTAGCGTATAGCATAGAGGCGTCGCACCTTCTTTATTGCCTTGCGAATTACCTTAGCTTATTATATAACAGAGGGAGATAGTAAAAAATTGTTAGTTATTTATAGGTAGGCGCTAAAGACTAGTAATGTAGGTACGAGTCTATCCGGGCCAGCGGAATTATTAATAGCTTTAATAGCTATTTGCAAGGTAAGTTCTTTGCTAGCATCCTTTAGTTTTAAAGAGATAATCTTATATACGCGGCGTAATAACGCGTAATATCGCTCTATTTTTCTAATACTATTATATACCTTAATAGGGACTTCCTTAACCTTAATTACCATTGCCTTTATTTATTGTCGGAACTCTATAGATAAAAAGTTCTTTTCTATATTATGGACAATTTAATTAGGGGGTCCTAGGTAGATATTAATCTAGTATAACTAGAGGGTATCCTATATATTCCTAGCTAATATATCCTTTAAGAATTATACGGCTTAGAAGGAGGTTAAGAAGTTAATAACTTAGAGTACTAGCTTACTGCTAAGATATATAACATCGACGATAATACAGAAGTTAAAGTTATAGTTATCTTTAAGGGTAAACTTAAATCGGCTAGGGGACCTCTGGTTTATTTAGTAGTGGTAATAATATTTTATAAGATGCTTAATTACCTTAACCTTAACTTTATGGCCTACTTACTAAAGAACCCTAAGCAATTAATAAATAGATAGGTGGCTAAAATAACAGTGTAGTTGGCGTAATTCCGACTTAGTTAAGTAGCTTTAAGTAATACTCTTTTCTAGTTAATAAAGGAGTAACTAGGGGTAACCCCACTTGCGTATAATAGGCACCCAATTATCTCCCTAAATAAGTATATTCTTAAGGTTATTAAGCCTAATACCTAATTTATCTATATCTTTAATATAAAATAGAAACGGAGTGTTTGTAAGAATAATGTAAAAAGTAATATACCCTAAGGGGGTTTGAACCCTAATTATGCTAAGAGAGATTATAGTACCTTTACCAAAACAAATTGTGTGTTGGCCTACTGTTAAATAGTTAATCTAAACAAAGCTATTAAGCTACTAAAGGGCTTAAACTTAAGGTTCTCCTACTATAGATACTTCTGCGGCTCTAGTATCCGGTATAATACTATAAAAGACGTTTGCTAAGTATTTATTATTAAAGGAAAATATAGAGCTCTCCTTTAGCTTATTAAAGATATCTAACTTCATAATAAAATAGAGCGTAGATTAGTTATTAAGAATAGCGACGGTTTATATACCATTTACCTTACCATACTTAGTAAAGTATTAGTTAGGTGAGTAGTCCTTAATTTCCATATCTATAAGGAGCTATTTAGTCTTATTAACCTTACCCTTAAGGTCTTCTACGCCTTTATATTAAACTAGGAAGCTTTAAAAGTAGGCCGTAGTGACCTTATAATTTTTAACATTTCTTATACTTTAACGGAACTTATTATATACCTTTTTTCGCTTATTAAGGGAGTGTCTAGTTAACTAGCAATTTGGCTTCTTATAAATATAGCACTTCTTCTAGCAATTACTTTGAAATGAACCTCTACTGGGACCTCTACGGTTGCCTTATAGTTAACATTAATTATACCTTCTTCTATATTCCCTACCACGGCTACTATATATTTAATTAGTCTAGTTATAATTATATTAGTTAGGAATACTTAATTAGGTAGGGTTTTCGGTATAAAACTATTAAGATTCTTATATTTATATTATAGTACCTATAGCGGAGTGTAGCTTAGTATATACTCCTTTAAACGTATCTATAGGTTTATATAGCGCTAAGTTATACTTAAGAACGCTATAGCATGCTAAGATAACCTAGTCCCTTAGGCTATTCTTATTTTAGTAAGTTTTGGTAAGGCTACGTTAGATTTTCTAGAGTTTATTAAAGAGTAGTTAAAGGCACTCTAAATAAGTCTTTATTGGGTTAGAAGTAATAACTCTTTAGAATATAGTCTCCCGCTATTTAGATATATAAAGCTAGCAATTTTTATTAGTCTTAAAGTAGGCTCTAGTAAGCTAAAGCATTATATTAAAGCTATAGTTTTTACCCGTAATATGGTCGTAATAGAATATTACTACCCGTCCCTTTAACATAATAGAGAAAGCGTGGTAGTACTAGTGGCGTTAAATTCTAACCTTATTGCAATAGTTATAGAAGACCTATAGTTTTGCTCTAAGTATATTATATAGTTCTCCTCTAAACTTCTTTTCTTCGTCTAAATATACCTTTATTAGATTTATAACTTCTTATAGTAAAGGCTTACTAGTTAGCTAGAGTAGAGGAGGTAGAGGCGGAGTAACTCTAAGTAAAAGGGCACCTCTAGGTGGGAGAGTAGCTTTAGGTGGGGGGTTAGTATTTTAGGGGTTTTAATATAAATTAAAGTTGCCTTCTAAAGAATATGGGTTGTTTTTAGGTTTCCGTAGTTAATATATAATCTTAGCTTCCGTCTATATTAGTTCTTTTATACTAGTAATAACGGCCTAAATATTGCTAGTAATTGGGTTACCGTTCTTAGTAATATATACCCCATTCTTATAAAGGAAGTCTTAAAAATTCTAAACAATATTAACGTTGTTAAGTACCCAGGTATTAGTAGTCCATCCTATAAAATCCTCCCTAAAATACTCCTATAGTTATAAATCAGCGTAGTATCTATTTTAGTAGAATATAATATAGTGTAGGAGAAAGCCGTTAACTTATTTTGCGGTATAAGTTATTATATTAAAGGCGAATTCGTCCCAATCTTTATTAATAAATTTTGTGTGCTTAGCTACCCCTAGTAATAAGGAGTTTTTCTAGTTATTTAAAGTAGGCGTAGCCATATTTTTGGAGGGAGGGAAGTATTATTAGTGTAGGGATTGTCGTTTAGTACGCGTTTAAACATATATTTGCGATTATAGGGCTTAGGACTAGTTCTGGCCTTAAATTACAAAGACTTATAAAGTGTATTATTCTGCGTAATGGACGCAAGAATCTATAATCTTAGAAAGGCTTAGGACCAGTTCTAGCCTTTTAGATCCTTAGATTTGTAGAAGAGTTCTATTTAAGATTTAGGACTAGTTCTAACTTTAAAAGACAGCTTTCTCTAGTACAAGTAGTACTGGTATAGTGGCTTGTCTCTTCTTAGTAGAATACCTAGCTGCTCTGTGGTATAATAGTGAAGTTAACCACTAATTAGTGTTGGTTACATAAGGGGGATATCACGTAGCTATGGTTCGTAGATAGTATAATAATTGTTCTGTTCTTCTTTAAGAAAGGGGTAAGGAACTTAAGGTTCCTCACCACGCTAGTGCCGCGGCGGCACGTGATGGCAACTTGCTACACGTGACGGCAATATGCCTTATATGGTGACCATTTGCCTTTATTCCCAACACCGTACGAATTATACAAACTATATAAATTGTATAAACTATACAAATTGTAAAAACTGTATAAATTATAACTATATAAATTATAATTATATTATATAATAACCAAATTATTATATATTCCCATAGATTTCTATAATATACTTTTAAATATATTTATATTATAACTATATAAAATATAAAGCTATCTACTTTAGGCGTTAAGGGGGAAGCCTCTTATAGAG
>Ga0307515_10018139_pt1 | contig 12767 bp, 10 predicted proteins | sample 17_EM_MG_FD_194513 | JGI IMG/M metagenome (GOLD analysis project Ga0307515, IMG submission 194513) | Populus trichocarpa ectomycorrhiza microbial communities from riparian zone in the Pacific Northwest, United States - 17_EM | ecosystem: Host-associated > Plants > Roots > Unclassified | place... | reverse complement strand
AAATATATTAACAAGATTTAGTTAATGGATGTCACAAGAAAACTGGTTAGTTTTTTAAATTTTAACAGAACCAAAATTAATATATTTAATAACATCTTGCTTTTAATACAATAATATATATCGACTAAAATCTTTTAATTTATGTATGTGAAATCCAAAATGAATTTATATTTTTTAAAATATTAAAGATAAAAAAATATAATTTAATTATTTTTGCATGAAGATATTCTTATTAATTTGTTAGATAAAAAATAAACTATTTATATAAAAACTTAATAAAAAAATTCAATATTTCAACTAGGTTTTTACTGAAATATGCGTTTTGGTTGTTTGTTAAGAATCATTTTGCATTCCTAAATACTATTAGATGAGAATACTAATGTCAAAATCGGGGTTTTTTTTTTTATGAGAATACATTTGAGAAAATTTAATTTAGATTCATTAGAGCATTAAAAAATCTTTTTTCAGAACTTATTCAAACTATTAATTGCTGCATTTATATGCATGTCTGTGTGAATTAGAGTTTTGTATATTGAAGGTTAAGATTTATTTTTTTCCCTGGGCTACAGCCCACCTCAGCCTTGCACACCCTCCGCCCTTGACAACAGCACCTGCTTAACCTACCATTCTCATTTCCATCTTATGCCTACGCCTTTTCTGCTCTCTGAACAGGGTGGATACGTTCTCCATGTTTTTCATGGTTTCCTGGACCTTCCTGATTCCTTGATTATGGATGCTAGCCGTTTTCGTTTATCCATCATGCTAGGTGGCAGCTCCAAAAATCTTAGCTCTAACATATTAGATATATTATTATTCTCAACACCTCACAGCAATCCGTTGTAGTCTAGTTGGTTAGGATACTCGGCTCTCACCCGAGAGACCCGGGTTCAAGTCCCGGCAACGGAAAGTTTTAGTTGTTTTTATATCTTGAGACAGCTTTTTAGGCCATGAATTTTACATTAAAACGAATATTGGGACCTTCTAGTTTTTTTTTTTTTTTTTTTATATATAAATATTTTCAAATGGCAAGAAACAAGTGACAACTGCAATTTGGTAGAAAACCAAATAGAAATCTTCTTTCTATTTCAACTTATTCTGTCCTTACATGACGAATTAGGTAGGAAAGTTCCATTTAAAGGGAATTTAACTGCTAAGCGAAGGGAATATTACAAGGACCTTTTTTTTTTGGGTAGAAACACAAGGCACAGTGAGAAATGCGCACGAGTACTTATGACTAGTTGAATCCAAACTGGAAAGAAGAAAAAAAGAATAAGACAACATGGGAAGGAAGATACTGATGCAGTAGTCCATGTACACAGAATAGCATATGTTCCTATCCAAATGGATAGGAACCTTTCCCCCTCCTACTTGAGCCTCAACTATGCCATTCCAGGTCTATATAATTTCATTTTTCTCAGTCACAGAAGAACCCTACACTAAAGCCTCAAACTTTCTTAATCTAGAGCTTAACTCTGACAATGAGGTTTACAAACAAAGCTTGCATTGTTTTCACTCTAGGAGCTGCATTTGGGCTCAAAGATCATATGATCATACCCAAATCACCAGCTCTTCTAGAGAAATGGAGCTCTGCAGCAGGATCATCGGTTATGCAAGTTAAACCCGTCTCCAGTTCTTTTGATCCAAGAAGGGAAAGTGGCAAAACATGTAATGAGAAGTATCAGGCAGCAGAGAAATCAATGAGGATGATTTTTTATTTGAGTTGTTGGGGCCCTAATTGACTGTACTAAATATTCAATTATAAATTCCTATAAACCATAGGAGACGGACTTCTATGTAAATTTAAGCCCTTTAAGGGAACATCCAAATTCAGACAAGCACTGAACAATCTCTCTGTAAAGAAACTAGTGATCTTGATGATGTTCAAGAACCTGAAAATAAAAATTGTATCGAGTTCATTGCATGTATATTTCTAGCCCTGCAATTCAAGGCCGTTACACGCGTCCTATGGGTGATTCCTACCAAGAAACAACAAGCTTGTGATGCTATTATCCATATGTTACTACTTGAAAGTAATCAAATAACAAGGAATATATATATATATATATATATTTGTTTAAAGTCATGTTTAAAAGGGTCAAAGATGGTGACAATCCAATGGACCTATGCTTGTCAAAAGATCAAGTCTAGATGATATGAGTCTGATTTATTTTCACTTTTCAGGTCTAATATTCGTGGGTTTAGCTATGTGCTGAGTCTAAATGCATGTGGATTTAACAAGCTGCCACATTCAATATCATTAGATTTAACCATGTCAAGTCCAAATGCATATAAGTTTGATAAGCTGTCACACCCAATATCATTAGATTTAACTATGTGCTAAATCCAAGTACATATGGGTCTAGCGAGGTGCCAGACCCAATGTTCTTGGGTTCAGCTACATGCCGAACCCAAACAGACATGATTCTAGCAGCTTTCTTAGGCTCAGCCACGTTATGAGCCCAAATACATATGGGTTTGGTGAGTTGCCAAACTCAATATCCTTAGGTTCAGCTACATGCTGAGCTCGAATACAAATGAGTCTGGCGAGTTGCCATATCCAATATTATTGAGATCAATTACATGTTGAGCCCAAATACATATGAGTTTGGCGAATTGCCAGCCTAACATTCTTGGGTTCAACCATGCACTGAGTATAAATAGACGTGGGTCTAGCAAGTTGTCAGGCTCAATGTCATTGGGTTCAACCACGTGCTGAGCCCAAACTGATGTGAGTCTGACAACTTTTCAGACCCGAGATCTTTTAGTTTAGCCACATGCGGAGCCCAAATCCATATGAGTTTGGCGAATTGCCAGCCTAACATTCTTGGGTTCAACCATACACTGAGTATAAACAGACGTGGGTCTAGCAAGTTGTCAGGCTCAATGTCATTGGTTCAACCACATGCTGAGCCCAAACTGATGTGAGTCTGACAACTTTTCAGACCCGAGATCTTTTAGTTTAGCCACATGCGGAGCCCAAATCGATGTAGGATTGCAAAGTTGCTAGATCTAACGTTTTTGAGTTCAACCAAGTGCTGAGCCAAAGCTGACGTGGGTTTGCAAAGTTGCTAGACCCAACGTCTTTGGGTTCAGCAACATGCTGATGCCCAAACTAATATAGGTTTGGCAAGTTGTCATACTTAATATTCTTGGATTCAACTACATACTTAGCCCAAACAGACATGAGTCTAATGATCTGCTGAACCCAACACCCTTCGGTTTGGCATTATTCAAAGTCCAAGTGGGTATGAGCGTCATGTTAGGTGACACGGCTTTGTTTGTTTATTTTGATGGCTTTTAATGTAAAATGTTAAAAGTCAAGAATAATTATTCTTCTGCACTCGTAAGTGTATAGAAATCTTCTAAAGAGCCCATCATATTTCTATCAACATTAATATTGTGTAAAAGAATCTATCCCTTATTAATATTATATAAAAGATATTTATCTTTCATTAATGCTATGGTAAATAGAAAGTAAGAGGAAATGACACTCCAACCCATCCATTCAAGCAACATGACAAGGTTCAGGGGCTATATATACCCCCCCTAACCACTTAGATAAATGATTCATAATTTCTATTCTCTTAAGTATTCATACTCTTATTTTCATAGCATTCACCATACCACAATAAAAAAAAAACATACTTTTTCTTAGAATTTAAAGATCATTCTAGCATTCATTATAATCTCTTATTAAAAGTCATTGACTTTATCATCGGAGGGTCCATAAACCTCACAAAAAGGGACTGTTTTGTAGGTATTAGGCATTTTACCACCAACTATCTATTTTATGAGCTTTGAAGAAGAGAATATTGACCTGAACATATAATTAATCACTATACAAACACCAAAAAACCTTATTCATATGCATATTAGATTTGGGGCATCATCAATTAGCATTGTCTATGCGAACCTAATAAAAAAACCATCAATTGTTCTTCCTAAACTGGTTTTTGAAAACTCTAATCACTATGAATGACAAAAAATCAATATAGGTGGAAAAGTTTGTCTTCCCTAATTGCTTGGTCCAACATTTGTATTTTGATTTTTTTTTAAAAAGAACAACATCAACGTTGGCTCAATGAAAAAAATCAATAATTTTGAAAATGACGCGTTAAAAACTGAACGTGTTGAAAAGACATTTGAAATTTGAATCCTTTTGAGACGACGCTAAAAATGACGCAAATACATCAAGAACATATTGTTTTTGGGTTTTTGTTGTTTTTTGCTATTTTTTGGTTTATTTCTCGAAAATACTTAAAAAATAGGGTAAAAAATTGGGTAGCAACAAACCCAAATACATATGGGTCTGGTAAGTTGTCAAACCCAATATTCTTGGGTTCAACCACACATTGAGCCCAAATAGACATGAGTCTAGTAAGTTGTTAGGCCTAACATCTTTGGGTTTAGCCATGCATTAAGCCTAAACTATTCTAGCAAGTGGGCAGATCCAACGTCCCTAGGTTCAACCACATGCTGAGCCTAAATAGTCGTGGGTTTAGAGATCTGCTAGACTCAATGTCCTTGGGCTCAACCACACGCTGAGCCAAAACAAATATGGGTCTAGAGATCTGTCAGACCCAATATCCTTGGGCTCAGCCACACGCTGAGCCCAAACAGATATATGTCTTGCGATCTGTCAGACCCAACGTCCTTAGGCTTAGCTATGCGCTGAGCTCAAACATACATGAGTCTGTACGTGGATTTGGCAAACTGCTAGACCCATCACCCTTGGGCTTAACATCATTCCAAGTCCAAGTGGGTATGAGCCTTATGTTGGGTGATGGGGTTTTGTTTGTTCATTCTTGTGGCTTTTAACATAAACTATTGAAAGTTAAGAATAATTATTCCTCTACACCCGTGAGTGTATAAAAGTCTTCTAAAGAGCTTAATATATTTCCATCAACATTAATATTGTGTAAGAGATATATATATCTCATTAATGCTATAAGGAGAAAATGACACTTCAACTCATTCATTCAAGCAACATGACAAGGTTCACGGGGTATATATACCCCTTTAACCATTTAAGTAAGGGTTTACAATTTTTATTCTCTTGAGTATTTGTACTCTTATTTTCAAAACATTTACCATACCAAAACAAGAACAAACATACTTCTTCTTAGAATTTAAAGTTCATTCTAGCATTTATTATAATTCCTTACTAAAAGTCACTGACTTTATCATCCGAGGATCCATAAACCCCATAAAAAAGAGCTGTTTTGTAGGCGTTGAGCCTTCTACCACTAGCCATCTACTTCATGAGCTCTGAAAAAAAAAATATTGACCTGAATATATGATTAATCTCTATCCAAACACTAAATAATCTCTTTCCTAAATATATTGAATTTTGAAACATCATCAAAAAACAATCAACTTGTTTCAAATTTCCAATTCCATTTCCCCGCACAAATTAACAAAGATATCAAGAAAGTGAAATCCAAATCTCTAAACTCAATTTATGCCATCAAACCACGAAAATGTCTCTATTTATCTTCTTTATAAAAACTGAACAAAAATAATCAGAAATTAAGACCAAAAAATGAAGGAAAAAAAATTATTATCCAGCACATCCTGTACACAAGTGTCATATCGATCGTAGCCAATATTTAGTCTTTGTTTCAATCTGAATGTCTCATATAGTAACCGGGAACTGAATGCTCTGCGACCCAAAAATTTGATGGGAGCTGTCTTCAACAAAGACAGCAAGACCACATTTGCTGCCATTGAAGCCTTCCCATAAAGCAAAATTAACAGTTCCTGAAACTGTCTTCTTGGCAGAGATGTCTTTGACAGTGCAGAGTTTTTCAAGCTTTCTAACAACATAGTCATTTGATAGGACAATCAGTCCTAGGACAATCAGTCACTAATCCACTGTCATAGAGAGCTACCATGACGTTGACACCATCATTGTCAGCTTTAGTTCTCAAGGCTCCTGATAAAGAGACTTGTAAGCAATCTGGAGTCGGCCTCTGAAATGTTGCCTGTTACAACAGAATTGAAGGATTCATGCTTTTTTTTAAATTCATTTTCTATCAAAATTACTTTTCAAACTTTTCTATATTTATTTAACATTAAAAAAAATTAGTCAACAAAAAAAACTTTTTAATCAAAAAAAAATTTAATTTAATTTTTAAAAAAGTATTTTTCTGGATAATTTGAGTGGAAAACACTTTCCAGAAATTGTGAAAAATTTAGAAATATCATATTATTTGCTGATTATATTAAATTTCATCCTCAAACTTTTGATTGCGATATATATATATTGTTTTGAATATTTATTTTTCAATTTTATCTTTTAAAATTTAAATTTTATATTAACTTTGGTTATCATTTTTATAATTGTTATTTGCTTTTTTCTTATCATTTTTTTATTGAAATTTTTTATCTATCAAATTTAGTCCTCATTCTTTTGATTAATTTTTTTTTGAAATAATTTATGAAATGTTAATTATTATTATTTTAATTTCTTCATCTTTCATATTTTTTTATTTTTTAGATTTGATCTCTATTATTTTGATTATTATTTATTTTATTTGAGATAATTTATGAAATTATATTTTTTTTCAATTTTATTCTCATTCAACTTTTTAATTTGTAAGATTTTTTCCTCATTATTTTAATAAACTTCAGAAAAATAAAACATTAATAAGTTATTTTCCAGCTCATTTTTCATGACATAACCAAACACTGGAAAGTATTTTTCAACTTATTTTCCATTACACTACCAAATATCAAAAAATAATTTACTTTTCCGGAATTCACTTTAAAAAAAAAAATCATTTTTCAGCAAACAAACAGGACCAAACTGTGATCGGTGTTTAAGGTTACAGGTTACAAAGATTTGTAGTTCCAACTTTTTTCTATTTGAGGTTTTATTTACGTTTTGCCCTTAATTTGTTTAAGGCTTTATTTACTTAATGAAACATGTCAACATTCATTGATTATATTTACACGGGTTTATGTTTTAAAGGAAAGATGACTCTGACATTTCCTCCTTTGTCGTCACTAAATTAGTTTTAAAATCTTTATTTTTTTAGTTTAATGTGAGTGTTCGGGCCAGCTTGCGCGTACCTCGATTAATCCCACGGGCCCTGAAGTTAACGACCATGTAATCCTCCAGTGGCTATCATATGAGCAACCACAGGGCTCGAATCTGAGACCACAGAGAAGCAAACCTATGACGTTAAAATCTTGATTAACATGTAAGCTGGTTTAGAATACTTTTTATTGCTAAATCACCAAAAAACAAGCCCACTTATCTTGAATGAGGTTTAAACGTTTAGTTGGCCATTGACGTGTGCTCGCGCTACAATTATTATTTTTCAAGTGTATTTTAAAGAAAGAAAGAAAAAAAAAATCTAAGATTCAAGTTGTATAACTTATTAGTTAAATAAACTGGTTTTATTCTAATTAGATGATAAAAAATAGATAAGGATAGTAAACAAAGTAAAAAAAAAAAAATCATAATAACTTAGAAAAAAATATTTTTTTAAAAGGAGAAAAACAATATAGCTTAATTTTCAGCTAATTAAATATGAAAAGATAAAATTAAGTAAAAAATGGACAAAACAAACCAGTCTCAGTCAACCCGTGTTAGCATGATAGACATGTAACCTAAGTAATAAGAGGCAAGCCAACTCGGCTTAAACTACCATACCTAGACTTAAGTCATGAAATCGGGATAGCCCGATAGAAAAAAATCAAAGAAAACCACAAAAAAAAACTAATGCCAAATGATGAAATCAGAAAATAAAATAAGTAAAAAAAAAAAAGAATGCCAAATTATGTTAACTCTTCAAACCTGTGACTTGTATTATTAGACCGGAAACACCATACATGGAAAAACAACGAAGCCTAATCCCCAACAAATCAAATGTTGAAGGATAAAATTGAAAAAAACAACCAATTATACAAAAGGATCCAAAACAAAAAATAGCAATTAAATGAATGAGGATAAACTAGAATAAAAAATAAATTATAGAAAAACTATAAATTTTTGATTGAAGGGTGAAATTGAAAAGAAAAATAACTTTAACAAAAGAAGAAATAAATCAAAAGAACAAGGATCAAATTAACAAAAATAATATAGCATAAATTTGAATTGAAGAAAGAAATTGAAAACAAATAAAACTTTTACAATAGGACCAAGAAATTAAAGAATTAAAAATAAAAAAAATAAGGACCGAATTGAAAAAAATAATATATGATAAATTAGGATTGAAGGATGAAATTGAAAACAAATAAAACTTTTACAAAAGAGATAAGAACAAAAATTAGAAATCAAAAGAATAAGGACAGAAGTTGTAATATCAATAACAAAGAGGACCATTCTGAAATTTTTAGGGTGAGAAGAGAGGAAAAAAAGATAAAAAAGAAAGCCCTGTTAACGGGAAACCGCCCACCACAACTAACATGTGTCACCTTAACAGAAAGAGGATGTGATTACGAATCAAACAACACAATAAAAGGATTTTTTGGCCACGAGGAGTGGTGCATACACCACTTGAAGTGTCCAATTAGCTCCTATGCATCACTTGAAGTGTGAGGGTGGCTTGCACCACAACCTTTTCAATTTAAATAATATTCAATGTCTATTAAAAGACAGAATTGTCCTTGATTTACTTGGTAATAACATAAAAAAAAATGAAAAGATGAAAAAGGCTTTAGACACAAGGTTTATTTTTTTCTTTAAAGGGTAAAGTTGTAATTTTATTGTATTTCTAAAAATAAAAAGAAAAAAGAAAATCTTTATTTTCCAGATCTAAATTTTTTGGCATAAAGTATAATTATTTATTTTATTTTGATTAAAAAAAAGAAAACCCTACACGCGATCAATTCTTTAATGATCAATGAGTTTGTGAAAAGATCTAATTAAATACCCCAACACCAAGGTGATTGATTTTTAAAAAAAGAGAAAAATAATAATTATATTATGATGAATAGTAATATAAGTTTATGTGTACAGTGATTTTCTATTCCACTTTTTTTTTTTTTTATAAGCAAGTATAATGGGTTGCTAAACAAGGCTACTTTACTCATAAAAAAAAGGGTAAGATTCACCTGGAAATTTTAAACAAGATTCATAATTCATAAAAGAGAAAATTAACCTAACATTCTTAATTTGGTAGAAGTTTCACTTGTTTATTGAGTTTGGAAAACTATAGCCTTTTTCAAATATAATAAAATGATTAAATTACTTTTATATATATTAAATTAAAAAATCAACGGAGCAACACGTCTCATCTTATCTCTCTTTCTAAACACAAATCATAAAATCAAATATAAAATTGAACACAAAATCAAGAGAGCCAAATAAGGTAATGTACCACCATCTAATAAAATTACTCTTTGTTGGTTGATGTTTTATTAACAAAGAGAGAATATCAAGGTTGTTTTTTCATATGAGTATGCTTCTAGGTTATTAATATATCTGGATCAAGGGAGACATCAAGGTTTTTTTTTCATATAGGTATGCTTACGGGTTATTAATAGATCATCTGGTATGCTTAAATTGAATCTACCAAGCTCGAGTTTTTTTTTTTTTTAATGTTTGTTTCTTGACTAATTGTCTGCAACATTTCAATTTTAAGAAAAAGGAAGGAAGAGGCTAAGTCAACATGGTAGAGCCATTGGGGGTGTTAGTAATTGTGGATTTGATTTTTTTAATGTTTGTTTCTTGACTAGTTGTCTACAACTTTTCAATTTCTGAACTTTGTTTTGACTAGTTGTCTAAAACTTTTCAATTACTGGACTTTGTTTCTAAGTCTAAACATAAGAAACAATGGGCACGGACCAAATCTAGTTATAATTCTATGTTTTATATTTTATATTTTTTGTTTCTTGACTAATTGTTGCTATATATCTTGTCACCATCTGGATTCCAGCAATGAGAAAATGATGAAGGTGGTGGCTAAGTTTTTATTTTTTTTAATTTAATGGAAAAGTTGTAATTAATTTAGTTCTTAAACTTTGTTTTTGCATAATTGAGCTTTTTTTATCCCAAATTAGTACCAAATTGCTTTTTTGTTTTTTAAGAAAGGGTTGAATTGAAAAACAGAGGACCAAAGTGAAAAAAATAGGAAAAATAGGTGGCAACTTCGATTTTCATACGAAAAGTTCATTTTAATTCCTTTTTTTTCTCGGTTAATAGGCAATCAATCCCTTTAGTTGTTGGAAATTTAATTTTAGAACAACTTTATTTTTCTCATTTTTTAGTTCATGGTTCGTTTGAGAAAAGAGAGTTTTCAGATTTTGATACTATAGAGAGAGAAAGTCGTCGTTTATACCTATTTTGACCACCAAAATGATTAAAATTGGTGTTAACAGATTCCATTCGGTGATGAAAGTTTTATAGTGATTGTTTTAAACATCAATATTGTCTAAAAAATATATCTAAGTCGAGGATGATAAATTTTGTTTGGTTTGATTTTATGATTTCGATCATTTTTCTGAGTTTTTTTTTGTCGACAAGTTAGTTTCTAGATGTACTAATAGTGTTTGTAGGATGTTTTGGGTTAAAATGAGTTTTTTTGGATAAAAACCCCACTGTCCCTATTTTTTAGCCATCATAGTAGTGGCTAGAATTTAAACCAGTAAATGACATGTTGTTTGGCATAGCGAGCAATGTGCCAGTTATCTTTTTTTTTTTAAATAAAGGTATCCACCCCTTTAAAAAGAAAACAATATTAGGCCCACACACGGGGGCTTGGGCTCTTCCTTTCTATAGCCTAAAAGCGATTAGCTTATTTTTAATGTTTTTTATTTATTTTTTATTTAGGTTAAATATAGATCTATAAAAAAAATTATTAAACCTGATTGAGTATATGACCTGGATCGCAGGTTCTTGACAGGTTAATTAAGCCATAACATCCTAGTTGTTGTTGTTGTTATTTATACATTTCTTATCCCTCAATTATTTTTGTAAAAAATCAAATTTCATCATTTTTATTGATTATCTATTTTTTAATTTAACTTAAAACTAAAAAAAAAAATACAATTTTATTTTTTGTTATCAATTATCTATTTTTGCTATCTTAGTTACGTGTGCTTGTGATGTATTTTTTTTAAAAGAAATTACTTCATATAATTTTTTTTCATGAGATTTATTGTCATATAAATCTATTAAATGAAAAATAATCTCTAGGATTAAAAATTTATTGAATCTTATCATGTGCAGGATTGACGTGTTTATTGACTTAAGTTTACTTGAGTGTTATTTTACTTGGGTGTTTATTTATTTTTAGTATTTTCTTTTAACATTAAGTTAATTGGAGATTTAATTTTCTATATATTTTTTTAAGATTATCCCTATAAATTTTATATTTTAATTTAAATTGACTCATGTATATTTAATATGTTTCTATTTTAATATTAGATAAAATCATCATTTAATATGCAACTTATTTTACATTTATAATTAAAATCTATTTTTGTTTTTTAGTATACATGTTAGCAATACCATTTTTTTGTTTTCTCCGACTCACGACGTCTAGTTTATGTCTCTGTAAAGCAAGAGCAATCAGTTTACCCCATTGCATCGAAATTACAGGATCCAGCCCTACAGGCCTAAATAATAATAATAAAAAGCAAAGAGAGGAAAAGAGTTAAAAATCTAACCTGAAAAGTGGGAGCAGGAAACCTTGGTGCATTGACAATGGAAGACAACAAAGCCTCCTCTTCATTTCCCACGCATTGAGTTCTCCCTTGAACAACAATCTGTGGTGTAAACATAGTATCAAGCTTCAAAGACTCAACATAAGCCTTTTGTCTAACTGTCCACTGACTACCCCCATAAGGATCTTTCCAACCCATTTAATCCCAGTAATCAACATGAAAAGCCAAAACAATAACAGGCATTTCAAGCTGAAAGTCACCCCTCCCTAGCCTTGAAACCAACAACTCAGCTTCCGGGGATGTTTTACATCCCTGTGAAGAGAACAACTCCACCAAAACAGCCCCACCACGGTGTTGCTCCTCCGCAGATACATCAACGGTTACATTTGCATGGTTTTGGTTTCTTGCAGAAGAATCGTTTCCTTTGGCAAAGCAAGATAAGAGACGTGGTGCCATCTTGTTATAATGCGGCACAACAATCCCTTGCCCCTCCGGTTTGCCTTAACAAAAAGAAAGAAAGAAAGAAATGTAAGAGAAGCGCTGCAGAGAAGAGAAAGGGAAGAAATTAGATGTACTGAAAGAAATCAAAGGGAGGTTGAGAAAGTTTGGTGGTCAAGAGAGAAGGTAGGCAACAAAGAAGCTCTTCTATTCTTGAATGGTTTAATTTTACTTTTGCATTTTCTTTCAATAAAAAAGGACAGTTGGCATGATCTTGGTTGATGATTGTAGCGTCGCCGACACCGTTGGGCATGTCGGTGACGTGCTGGGATTTGTCAGAAGTGGGTTGGGTGTCGGTTTTGAGAGAGTTGAACAAGAAATAGCTACAGCATTGCCACATTCATTTTTATTAGCTAGAGAGGAGAAGACAGGGAAGGTTGTTTTTTACGAGGAATCCTAGATGTCAAGAAATGTGGAAAAGGGGGAAGGCACAACAATAACTCAACCTTTTGGCTACGTTTTGTTGGTGGGAGAAACCACTGGTGGTGGTTTTAAAACACTCAAACGGGATAAAACACACTAAGCTTAAGCTTCCTACTAAGCTTTTGAAGTAAGTTGGATCAACATTTCCAACTTTACTCTTCCTCAATTCTACTCCATTCTCAACTGGAGTTGATACCGGATTGCAGCTTTCCATCTTGAACCTTTCAAGA
>Ga0307515_10018138_pt1 | contig 12767 bp, 10 predicted proteins | sample 17_EM_MG_FD_194513 | JGI IMG/M metagenome (GOLD analysis project Ga0307515, IMG submission 194513) | Populus trichocarpa ectomycorrhiza microbial communities from riparian zone in the Pacific Northwest, United States - 17_EM | ecosystem: Host-associated > Plants > Roots > Unclassified | place... | reverse complement strand
TACATTATCATCCCATCATGCATCATTGTTGTGGTTCCTCCGTCTGCAATTTAATTAGTAAAAACTAAGTTATTCAAGGTAATTTAGTAATTTTATAAAAATTTATTGATCATTATCAAATTAATAAATAGCAATTAAATACTTTCACTCTTATAATATACAGTAAAATGATTATCCCACCTTTAGATTCAAATTTTTTTAAAAGGTGTTTTCATATTTTTTAATTTTAAACATAATAGAATTACTTAAATGTTCTTAAAAGTGGATTTTTCTTTAGCATGGGTATTTTTTTTCTTTTTATTTGGGTTTTTTTTTATTATTATTATCAAGTTGGTTTACTAGTAGTTTTAAAATTTAATAAGCATAAATAATATTAAAAAAATAAATAGATATGTGTGTTGTACTCTGGTTAGAAAATAGCAAGTCCCTGTACCCTTTAGGCGACACATGAGGGGTTATCTATTGATCAAAAATCACTTTATATGATCACTATTGATTTATCTTGGCATCTCTTTCGTGATGACATAGTAGTTCGGTTTGACGCCTTTTTTTTTTTTTTTTCTTTGAATTTTATACCAACCCTTTCAAAATCTCAAATCACAATTTGTTATTTCTTGAAAATTCCAAAGCACCCTCTGAAAGTTTATGACAATGCGACTCAGATTGCTATAGTTTTTGTTTTTTTTAATCTCTAGCAATAAATAGTTTTATTTATCTGAAAAACTGGCCTTTAAAATCTGAAAATGACATGAATTAATTCTCCATGGTAGGCCCTGAAGCTGTCAACAATCTGTTACGAGCATGGTGTTGGCTTTGCTTGGCTTCGTTGTCAAGAACCAACAAATATCTCATCTAATAAGAATTTGCCACAGAGAGCTCCGAGTTCCAGTCCTCATAAAATATTCTCGGTTCCATGCATGGCCCAGAGAATAAATCTCTCGAAACTCATACTTTAATCCATTAAAATACATCCCAGAGGAAATTAATACAATATAATATCAGCTTCTTCTTCTTCTTCTTTTGTTTGCGCTCGGCATGGAAAAGAAGGCGAACTTTACAGTGATCTGCCAAGTATTATAATAATCCTATCTCTATTCGAGTCAACCTTGACCCATCAGCAAATATTTTTAAAAACTAATAAATAAAATTTGCTCGAAAACCGTTCTCGAATAAATAAATAAATAAAAGGCAAGTCCTGCAGCTACTATGATTAGAGAATCATCTAACAAGTGTGCGTGTATTAAAATCTTTGTCTCTAGTCAGTGGCGGAGGCGGGGGGCTGGCAGGCCCCGGCCCTGCAAGAAAAAAAAATTTCCGGCTTTTTTCTTGTGAATATTTTAAAAATAACTGAAAAGCTTCCCTTAATTTTTAATTTGGCCCCATTACTTTTTTTTCTTGCTCCGCTCCTGTCTCTAGTTATATATGAAATACGGTCGAAACGTGTTTTCTGAAAAAATAATTATTTTTAATTTGTTTGTTTATTATCTTGGATAGTTTGTTGTACCAATAATGTTTAAAATAATTTATAAAAAAATAAAAGAAATATTATTTTGATATATTTTTAAGTAAAAAAATATTTTGGGTGTATTTGAAAGTATGATCACGGTTGCTTTTCAAAGTGTTTTTTGTTTAAAAATACATCAAAATAATTTTTTTAATTTTTTAAAAATTATTTTTGATATCAGCGCATCAAAATAATCTAAAAACACAAAAAATATTAATTTAAAACAAATAAAAAAAATTAGTTTTTTTCAAAGATACTTTTAAAACACAAAAAAAATAAGATCACCACTATCATACTTCTAAATACCTTTTAATCTCATATCTAAAGAAAATTCAGCTTTTCCATAATTCATGATTTGAATTGGGGAACAAAATTAGACCACCATCCAAAGTAGTTATTCCCTTTAGGATTCTTATAATTAAATGGAATTTTATGTGTTTTTTTAGGGTTATGATCTCATAGAGATTTTTATATTTTAAATTAATTTTTAATATTTTAAAATTATTTTAATATACTAATGTTAAAAATAATTTTTTAAAATAAAAAAAATATTATTTTAATATATTTATAAATACAAAACACTTTAAGAATACAAAACCATACTTTAATATATAAAACCATCAAATCATATTTGCCGTTGATAATATTAAAATTGGATCTGATGATTTGATAACACTGAATTAGCTGTGTGTACTATGTGGGGTGGTTTTATCAGTACAGGACACTGCTTTAGATATTTTGGATTGATGCCGGGCAAAGTTTAGTGGTAACAGAGAAAAGTCACGTGCAGACAAAGTTCACGCTCTTGCTTCCGGGCCCAAACCTATTTCTATCAGCTCAACCACTCCACGCGATTCACTGGCGCGTTGACACACTCCACGAGAATGTTGTGTGCGATGATCCTACACCACAAATCAAACAAATCGAGCACTTGCCAAGCCTATAATATTTGTAAAGACCATCAGTCCATTTGATTTTCAAACCAACAAAAAAAACAAGAATTAATATATTATAATTTTATTTAATTATTTTTAAAGACAAATCGAGTATATATAAAGTTTTATTTTAATGCAAGTATATATTTTTCCCTTCTAAAAATTAAATATTAATATGTAACAATAAATAATTTTATTTTATTTCTTAGTATTATATATTTTGCCCTTCTAAAAATCAAATATTAATCTATAACAATAATTAGTTTAGTTTTATTTGTAAGTATTAATCATTTTCGAGTGGTGTTTTTTCTATAGAAAACCTCTTGGCAGGATAAATTTCATTTTATGTAAGTGAACAATAAATGCATGCATTTTTTTATTTTTATTTTATTTATTAACGTGGGTGTTTGGGCCAGTTTGTATGTACTTCGACTAATATTACAAGCCTTGAAGTTAACGACCATGTAAGCCTCCAGTGGTTATCATATTAGCAACTACAGGGCTCAAATCTAAGATCACAAGAAGAACAAACCTTTTAGTTTCAAGTTCTTACCACTAAACTATCTACTAGATAGTTTGTATCTCCCCGTTATTAAACGTGGCACTAGTACTATCCATTTTAGTATTTGATTCTTCCTTTATGGACGAGATGAATTTGTTCTCAAGTACATCAAGAAACATCCTAATAACATCTAATCAGTGAAAATCCCTTAGGCACCAAGCAACCTTAGATCCTTTTATTTTCGCGCATATATATATATATATATATATATATATATATATATGATTCCTTAACGTCAAGATCGATCTACATTAGGAAAGAGTACGAATGGGACTAACTAAAGTGGTGTGTGTAAGAGACTGGAATTGTTTATGGGTTTTATCAGCAAACTCCATCCACTCCTCCTCTCCAGCCAATCCTGGGGTATAAAGTTGCTCTCATTCATGTATATTTCAAAAAAAAAAAAAAGAGGAGTGGTGTTTCACGCACCTATGACTGCGAGTTCGAAAGAAGTTATGGCACGTCAGTTTGATACAGATACAGAGCCAGAAGTATTTATAGTTTTGAAAGATATATCTATACAGTATTTTCCAAGAGTAACAACACTTCTTTCTGTTCAAGTTTTTGTTCTTTTCTCCAAGCTCTCTCTATAAACCCCCCCAGTGTATCAAATCATAATCACTCAGTCCAGATATAGATAAAACTCTTAATATCTTCTCTGATAAAGCTTTTTTTTTTATTTACTAGAACTTGAGAGAGATAGAGAGAGAAAGGTACACCATAGAAGGATGCATTCTGATAAGGACTCGTTTTAAATATAGCTAGGTTCATGCCCGTTCTTTCTTTCTTTGTACATTTCTCAGTCCTCGCCAAAACTGTTCTACCTTTAGTGCCCTCTCCTCGTATGTTTTTTCCTCTAGTATTTGGAAAGTGTTCGACTTTTAACCCTGTTCATTATTTTGATTTATCATATTTGTCTCTGTTAGTGTTCAACTTCTTTTTCTGAGAGAGGAAAAAAGGGTTGTCTTTACAGCTTTCAAATTCTGGGGTTTGGGTCTTGTTGAGGTGAGATTGTGAACAGTTCTTTATCTTCAAAACGAACCTTCTCTATTTTCTATGTTGTTTCTTGTGGTTTGGTTTTGTAGGCTGAAAAGCATTCTTGTCTTTATCTCTTAAGGTCCTAGCTTTTTCCGATTTCTAACTTCCTTTTTTTTTTTTCCCTCTGTGTCTTCTTCTTGCTAGCTTTTGCCTCGAGTTTGTTTGAACCCCAAAGTTCTTTTCTTGTTTTCCATCAGAATGGAAGTACATTTTTATTAGAATGTTAGCGGGCTTCAAAAACTTCTCCGTTCAGCTTTGTCGTTGGTTTTGTCAAGGAGAAACTAGTTTTTGCGAATAATTGAAAATTAGATTCAACTAGTAAGCAGTAAATGCATGGATAGAAGGGATACTATGACGATTTCGGGCTCTGCCTCCTTTTTTATGCAGGGTAGTGGTACACATCCTAGTTTAAATGTTTCATCTGGCATCAATACTTTATCCAATATAAATGCACCATTTCAACCAAATATGGGAGCCAATACCATGGGATCTGCATTACTGATGGAACATCCGGCAGCAATTTCTGTGGGTGAACTATCTACAATGGTATCCGGTCAACCTGAGAAAAGGAAAAGAGGGAGGCCACGGAAATACGGACCTGATGGGGCTGTATCATTGGCGTTGTCTCCCTCACTGTCTACTCATCCCGAGACATCAATCCCATCCCAGAAGCGGGGTAGAGGGCGGCCACCAGGGACTGGGAGGAAGCAACAATTAGCTTCTCTTGGTAAGATTTCTTTGGAAAATTTGTCTTCTCTATTTCATTTGGATGGACTTAAAATGAATTGATGACTGTAGCTGAGTTCGACCAGAAAGGTTATTGCCTTCTGTAAGGGATTATGTTATGTTAGGGATTATGTAGACATATATGAGCGCAATATTACTGCTTTGTGTAAGGGATCGTGTTCATAGGCTTTAATCGCATCTTGATGCATCTTTGAAATTGCACAGGAAGAATTCAAAAACTGTTACATGCGTTCAATGAAATTCTAAGCTAGATCAAGTACGGCCAAACAGAGCCTAAAACAGGTTAATTTAACTTTAAAATGATGGTTTAGTAATTTAGTGTCAAACAAAAAGATAAAAAGGAAGAAATGATTAGTTAGCAATGCAACCTTTAGAGTTTAGTCGACTGTAAAGCGCATAATATAAGCAGCTAACACAGCTTAAGTCTATAAACAAGTCTCAAAGTTAACCATTAATATGATGAAGCTTAAATGAGAAGCCAGCAGCAGTGTGAAACTACTGAAAGGAAAAATTATGTCCTTGATGAAAAATTACTATCTAATTATAGTGCTCAAAGGTCCTGACAATCTCTCACATGTAGCCGTGGTTTCTATATTTATGTGTGTATGCACATGTATTACAAAAAAAGAAGTGATATTCTCGTGTTTAATTATTTTTAACAAAGGTATCTAGATTTGTTTAATTCTTGGATAATTTCAAGTTCCTTTCACCTTCTGAGATTGTGAAGTCAATTAAAATAAGATCAAGTAATGGTGGATTTATCCAAGATCTATAATCTGAACTTAATTTTGTTTTTTCTGCTCTTCTGTTGGTTTTTGAATGATGCAAACTGTAATTGTTTTGCTAGGCGAATGGCTGTCTGGTTCAGCTGGGATGGGTTTTACTCCGCATATCATCACCATTGCAGTAGGAGAAGTATGCTGTTTCTTTTTTAATACCCTGTTTCTTTTTTGTCTAGCCTGTAAAATTTATATGGAAAGGACCAATAGTTATAGCAAAACGCTGTTCCCTCTATAATTATTCTGGTCAACTATTGTTTTGTTCGATGGAGCAGGGCTGATGCAACATATTGGCTAGTCAAGTGTTATAACAATCATACTAGTAAATAGGATTCACCTAGTATTCCGATGATGCTCCAGTTGCCTATTTATTGTATTATGAGAGAGATCTTGAGAAGGATGAAGCAGGAGGATACAGATCACATTGGTATGCAACAAAACTTAGATGAAAATGTAGTGGAAAAAGAAGGAAAGAAAGAAAAGAATCTACTCTTCGCTGGTGGTGTGATAGCATTTGATCTCTCTGATGACCACTGTCTATATCATTCAGTCTTTCCCAAAGAATGCGACATAGTGCATGCACCCAAGAGCAATCTCCAAATGGTTAAAAGAAAACAGTAGTGCTTGATTTGCAGTTTGTGTTGCCCCAACATACTTGCTTCATTAGTGTCCTTTGACATTTTGGTTCCATTGACACTTGTTATTTCTTTCCTATTAAAAGTTTGAACTCCTGCAGGACATTGCGACAAAAATAATGTCATTCTCACAGCAGGGTCCAAGAGCTATATGCATCTTGTCAGCAAATGGTGCTGTCTCTACCGTTACTCTGCATCAGCCATCAACTTCTGGAGGCACTGTCACATATGAGGTCTGAGTTCTTGATCTTTTTCTTTGGGTTTATCTGGCAGTCATGGATGTGTTTATATTATTAGTTAATTCCAGATTTTAATGTAGAGTTTATATGTTGAAATAAAAATGTTTAGATGTGTGAGCTTTATACCTGGACGTGAAGCCTCAACAATATGCTCACATCCTCAGAAGCCTGTGACTAAGGTGTTATCCTAATTGACATTTGTTGTGCATCTGAAGCACGAGCCTTTGGGCATTAATGAATCCTCTCTTCTCAGTGACTGATATGTGGAGTTATTTTAATTTTAGGAAAGTTAACCTGACTCATTCGATTTAGATAAAACATGCCATGTGAAGTAGCATGTGCTTCTAGAACTTGTAAAATGCTCAATCTGCACTAGTCTTTTGCTGGTTGTTGAGGGGATTTAGGCTCTCTGATAGCTAGATACTTTTTTTTTCTGACTAGTAAATCTTGGAGACCATTCTGGCCTTAAGTGAGCAGTGTATAGTTCCCCCACCACCCAAATCCATCATATACAGACGGGGACTCAGATTGACATGAACACTTATTTTTTTTCTATTAAAACTCTCCCCTTTTAACTATTCAGTTAGATGAGCAGAACTGTCTCCCTGATTTCAGGCCTTTGCTTCGAGATATCCTGCTGTTCTATTCTCTATTTTTTGCATTTCTTATCAGCTGATATCCCCTTTTTGTTTGTTTCTACAGGGGCGCTTTGAAATTTTATGTTTATCTGGCTCTTACCTGTTCTCTAACAACGGTGGCTCTCGCAATCGAACTGGTGGTTTGAGTGTCTCCCTAGCTAGTCCTGATGGTTGTGTTATTGGTGGAGGAGTTGGTGGAGTTCTTATTGCAGCAAGCCCTGTTCAGGTAACTTATTGGTCGTTCTGGCTCTCTAGTATATGTGGTTTGCACTCAAAACTGCAATCCTTTTATTGCTCACTAAACTTCTCAATGGTGAGACTGTTAAATGTTTTTAATGGCCATTTTCATAGAGATGCAAAAGTTTTATCAACTGGCATTCAGTAATTGTACAGAATTAGATTATCTACTTTGTCAATGAACTTTCAGCCGCGCAAAATAATCCATAGAACGAGGCAGGTACTGTTTTCTCTATAACTGCATGTTGCAAATTAGTAATGTTCTCTTCTCTTGTATCGCCAAGCACCGAGTCCCTTTTGTTTTGTGCTAGGTAATTAGGTGTTAAGTTCATGCCACGAGTCCATGATAGAAACAGGCATGATTTTGTTTTGTGCTAGGTAATTAGGTGTTAAGTTCATGCCACGAGTCCATGATAGAAACAGGCATGATTTTTTTCATATTATTGTAAAATGCTTTACTAATTGATCCATGACTCCAGGTGATAGCCGGAAGTTTCTTGTGGGGTGGTTCAAAGACTAAAAACAAGAAAGTGGAAGGTGCTGAAGTAGCCAGAGACTCGGACCATCAGACGGTTGAGAATCCAGCAACTCCAACTAGTGTTCAACCAAGTCTAAATCTTACTCCAACCTCTTCTATGGGTGTTTGGCCTGGTTCTCGGTCAGTGGATATGCGTAACACCCATGTTGACATTGATCTGATGCGCGGATAAGGATTTTCTATTGATTATTCTGTGAGCAATGTATATACTCTCCTGTTTCAGTACAGCTTGAATATAATCTTCTGAAGTCCAATGATGAAGATTGAAGACAGGCTGATTCTGCTTGACATTTCTCACTTCATTTACTTATGATTGACCATGGGTTGAACTCATCTCTTGTAGCTCAATGACAATGCAATTCCAAGTTTTAGTGCTCGTGATTCCAACTAATCTGTTTTTCTGTGAGTTAAAAGCTTTTTCTATCCTACAGGGCACGTAGGCATATGATTCTTCGTATCTTCGTAAAGTCACTCTTTCTGTAGTTATAGGGCATGCCATTTTCCTGTACAAATCAGCAGATTGCCTTTTTATGATTCCCTCAATTTTTCCTAAGAGATAGAAATTTTACTTTGTTCTGGTTTTTATCTCAGTTATATTTTTTAAAATGTGATTTATAGGCCGTGGTCATTGAGAAGCTTATACGCGGCATGAATAGCCTTTGAAGTATCAACGATGGTTTTTTTAACATGGGGGTAAAGAATCATGGTCTTCATCGCTAGTGCTACCTATCGTGGAGTCACACTCATCCACCAACATGGCCTTCACTAGGAGTCCATTACAGCTAATGGTGATGTTGTTGAACACCAACCGGCGAAGAGTGCCACAATTGGTATGCCATCAGAACGGAATTTTTAGTTACATTCTGATGGACCTCCCCCATCTCCATCCTTCTCAACTATGGACACCTCTTTATTTACTTTTCATCATAACAACACGTGTATGTTTGTGCTTATATACGTAGATGACATTTATTGTCACCAGTAATGCTGCATCTACTATTGATAGCCTTATTTCTCACCTCGGTTCTGAGTTTGCTGTTAAGGATCCTGTGCCACTATCCTATTTCTTAGGCATTAACGTAACCAAGACACACAATGACTTGCACTTACATTAAGGAAAATAAGTTGTTGATCTCCTGCATCGCATGAAAATGAGTGGTGTTAAACCAACACCATGCATATCAGGTGCCAAACTCTTCAAGTTCTATGTGATCCTTTTGCTGACTTTACTGAGTATCGAAGCATAGTTAGAGCTCTCCGGTATTTGATACTAACCAGACCGGATTTATCCTATAGTGCTAGCTTTCTAATATTTGACATTAACCAGACCAGATCTATTCTATAGTGCCAACCAATTGTGCCAATTCCTTTATTGTCCTACAACTACTCACTCATAATTGCCAAAATGGTACAACAATACCTTTAACGTACTCTACAATTTGGTCTTTAGTTTAGCAAAGGATCACTTCAACTTAATGGTTTTCATGATTTTGACTTGGCCGGCAGTCTGGATGACAGAAAATCAACTTTTGGATATTACATTTACCTTGACTCATGTTTGATTTCTTGGGCTGCCAATAAACAACCAGTGTTGGCAAAATCAAGCACCGAAGCTGAATATTAATCAATGGCACATACAGTAGTCAAGCTCTATTGGTTGGGGATATTATTCAAAGAACTTCATATACCTTTACCAACTGCTCCTTGTATTTGGGTTGACAATATTAGTGCTCTCGCACTATTATCTACCCTAGCCTTTCATGCTCGAACAAAGCATATTGAGATAGATTACCATTTTATTCGTGAAAAGATCTTTAACAAGGATATCTAAGCTAAGTACATCTCCACAACAACATAACCTTCAAATATGTTGATACGGAACAATGAACAAAAAGAATTAAAGTAGAAAAGAAAGAAGCTTAGAATTAAAAGTAATGAAGAGAAAAGCCAGGAAGAAAAGAGAATTCAGGAAGGGAAAAATCTATCATTTTTATTTAATCATAAAAAACTGTCTCACAAACTGAAAGAGAAACATATAAATATCATAACCCTAAAACAATCAACTATTAGGCTCAACCCATCAATGAAAATTGTCTAACATTAATAACTCAAATAAATAAAATAAAACAATGAAAGAGGCCCAAATGAGCTCAATCTCTCAACCAAAGAGTGACAGGTTGGGTCATCCTATATCGTCTCCGTCTATATACTTGTATAATTTACAATGTGGGTTTGGTGTCCCCACCAACTCTTCCAGGGTTAGAGAAACTCGACCCTGTTAAATGTAGCTTTGGGCGATTCTAATAGTACTCCGAAAATCTGGATCAATCTGCTACAAAGTATCTTTAGTGATTCAAGTGCAATCTGAATCAGGTCAACCCACCCAATGAACTAGAAACTGTTGAACCTCACCATTCCTAGTAAAAACAACATATTCATCTAGAATAACATCAATATTATCCTTTTGTGTTGAGGTTGAAGTGAAAGGGGTAGAGGGTTCAATAAAATCATTAGGAAGGAAGTTAAGTGGCATCTCAAATGGATCATTTGGAATATAATGTAGTTTCTGGTATTCAACTAGATCCTCAATGCTAAATATAAAATTAATGCCAAAATCAAATGGTAAATAAAAAACATAAGCATTTGACCAACCCATTATAACACTTTGAATGGTCTCGCACTACGTGCATACTATTTTCGATTATTTCCCAAAAGAAACTACTCAGGTATAATCCATATCATACATAGTCTTCCACATTAAATTCATTATGTCGTCTATGTAAATTAACTCAAAATTTATATTACGCATTACTTGCTTGAATCTGTTTAGTCATCTTAACATGCAAATCCTGAATTTTATGAGTAAAAGACTCGGCCAACTTAGAGATCCTAGCATAAAGAGACATCAGAAGAAGATCTAAAGGTTTCCTGGGCTTGTAACCATGTACAACTTCAAATGGACTCATGCATATTGACCTATTTACAAAGCTATCATATGCAACTTGGGCATAGAAAAAACCAAATCCTAATTCTTATTATGATCACTCATTAAACACCCTAAAAGGTTGCCTAAACTCCTATTAACCACCTCAATTTGATTATCAATTTGGGGGTGGTAGGCAGTAGAAAACTTTAACTTATTTTCCACTATATGCCAGAGGGTTTTTCCAGAAATAACTCATAAATCTAACATTCATATCCAATACTATAGTTTGGGGAAAGACCATACAACTTGAAAATCTTGTTAAAATAGAGTTTCGTAACTCTAGAAATATTTATGGTCTTAGTACAAGGGATAAAATAGGCTATCTTAGAGAAGCAGTCGACAACCACAAAAATAGAATCATGCTTCTTTGCAGTACGTGGAAGCCTAAGCACAAAATCCATACTTACATCTTGTCAAAGGCAAGTGAGAACAGACAACAGGGTGTAAAGACTAATATTTTGTTTTCTATACTTAGTTATTCATAATGACAGTATACTTTTTTTTTTTTTTGCCTCTAACCCTTAAGATTTGCATCATTAGTTAAAACATAATATAAATATTGTTTCTAATGTATTAAAGAGAATAGGTCCAATATTTGAAAATGTTTTACTTACAACTTTTGTGATTATATATATAAAAGTTCATATATTCTTTTTCTTTCTATTTTTATAATTACATTTATATATGTTGTTGAGTATATGCAGTTATCTTATCCATTTTATGAATTTATTTTGATTTTGCCCCTTATCCTATAAAAATCAATTGGATTTGGCCATAAAAAACCTCAAAAACCCATAAAAGCTCATTAAAAAACAATAGGTTTTGCTGATTTTTCTTTTTAAAAATGCCAAACCAAAACTGGTCAGTTTAAACCATAGTTTTGAAACCCGACCCGGTGGTCGACCCGGTCTAATGATCGGGTCACGGGTCAGATGGGTTGACCCGGGTGGACCCGGGTCAACCCAAAAAAAATCAAATAAAAACTTCAACAAATACAATTCTCCTCTCTTATCCCTCTCTCGTCAATCCTCTTTCCAACTTTCAATCCATTTTCCAGCTTTCAATCCACTTTCCAGCTTTCCAATCACAAGTAAACATTCTTTTTTAATCTTCATTGGAAGAAAGCAACTCCATTGGGCAAGGTTTTGATTTTTTGCTCCTAGAGATCGAACACTTTACCAAAGAGTGAAAGAACTCACAGGTGTTTACATTTTTACCTTTTTGGTTTGACCTTTTCAACGAATCGACTACCTTTGACACGTGGTTGGCTACACCAATTGAAGCTGGTGGGTTCACCTTTGACCTGTGACACATTGGTGAAATGACCTGCAGGCAATGAACGCTGATGGTTCGGTTGCAGAGCTTCCAGAAAGAACTGCTTTTTGTCTTTCCCAGAGAGAGTCTCTGATTTCAGATTGAGCAAATAGGCATTCTTTAAATTGAGAATAGAAGGTAAAGAGGAAAAGAAAATCTTGAAGAAAGAGAGAGAGATTGAGAAAATACGGGCATCAAAACAGAAAACAAACAGCAAGACAACGCAGATATTCACGCACAGAAGTGAGAACTTTGAAGAGGAGCTTTTCCAATCATGTCTTAATGCAGGATCTAATCAAAACCGGGGATGCTGGCTTCAATGGAATCTACAAGAACGCGCAGGGATCACTACGAAGAGGATGCCATGTTTGGGGTGGAGGTGTATTACTGGCAGTCGGGCACATGAGCTATGCGATTGAATTTGAAATTGCTTTTACTTGTTATCTCTATCTGCAATTTTGCATCCTTCATCCTTCATCCGCATCTGCATCTGCATCGTTTTGACTTTAAAAGGCCAAAACCAACGACGTCGTTTCCCGGCTGTGTATATACAAAAAAACAAAGAGGCCGGGTCTCAGTCGGGTTTGTCCGGGTCGCCCGGGTTCCGGGTCGACC
>Ga0307515_10018137_pt1 | contig 12768 bp, 10 predicted proteins | sample 17_EM_MG_FD_194513 | JGI IMG/M metagenome (GOLD analysis project Ga0307515, IMG submission 194513) | Populus trichocarpa ectomycorrhiza microbial communities from riparian zone in the Pacific Northwest, United States - 17_EM | ecosystem: Host-associated > Plants > Roots > Unclassified | place... | reverse complement strand
CTTGGCGTAAAGTGAGAAACATGAGTGCGGACCCTTCTCACCCGGCGCCGCTGCGGCGGGACGCCCGGCTCAACCGCGAGCGCATCGTCGAGGTGGCTCACGACCTGTTCGCCCGCCGGGGGCTCGACGTGCCGATGGCCGCCGTCGCCCGGCACGCGGGTGTCGGGATGGCCACGCTGTACCGCCGCTTCCCGACGAAGGAGGCGCTGGTCGGCGAGGTGTTCTCGCACCAGTTCGACACCTGCGTCGCCGTCGTGGACGACGCGCTGGACGACCCGGACCCGTGGCGCGGGTTCGTCACCGTCGTCCAGAAGGTGGGGGAGATGCAGGCGTGCGACCGCGGTTTCAGCGCCGCCGTCGCCGCGACGTTCCCGGGCGCGGTGGACGTCTCCGCGGAACGGGACCGGGCGTTGCGCCGCTTCGCCGAACTGGTCGGCCGCGCCAAGGCGGCGGGGAAGCTCCGGGCCGACTTCGCGCTCAGCGACTTGGCGCTGGTGCTGATGGCCAATGACGGCGTCGCCAAGGACACTGGGGAGGCCACGCGGGTGGCGTCGCGGCGGCTGGTCGCCTACCTGTTGAACTCGTTCCGGGCCGAGCACGCCGGCGCGCCGCTGCCGCCACCGGCGCCGTTGAGCGTCATCAAGGTCTGAGCGGTCACGGCAGGTGGGCGGCGATGCCCGCCAGCACCCGTTCCAGCCCGGCTTCGAACCACCGGTCCCGGCGGTCGGCCGCGTGCGGTGTCTCGGCTTCGATGATCACCCGGGTGAACCGCGGGTACAGCCCGCTGTCCATGATCATCGGCCCGTACTCGCCCTCGCGCTCCATCCACTGCTCGTGGCTGAGTCCCGAGAGCCGGGCCGCTTCCCGGTCGCCGAGCTCGCTCTGCACGTGGCCGAGGACGAACGACGAGAGGGTGCCCAGGTTGGCGATCAGGTCGTCGGTGCCGAGGTCGAGACCGTCGAACGCGGAGAACGTGAGTTCCGACCACCACAGGCTGTTCGGCCCGTGGTTCGGCCGGCCCGAGGCCAGCGCGGGGAACCACGGGTGCCGCAGCGCGGTCTCGCGCAGCAGCCGGGCGATGGTGCGCAGCGCGGCCCGCCAGTCCCCGGGCAGCACGGTGCCGCGCAGCTCGCCGGTGACCGCGTCGCCCATCAGCTGCAGGATTTCGTCCTTTTTGGACACGTACCGGTAGAGCGACGTCGTCCCGGTGCCGAGCTCGGCGGCGATCCGCCGCATCGAGACGGCGTCGAGCCCCTCGGCGTCGGCGATCCTGATGCCGGCGGCCGCGACGTCGTGGCGGGTGTGGGCCGGTTTCGGCCCGCGTGTCCCGTGTTCGGGACGCAGCCAGAGCGGCGGGCGGTCGTTCGCCGGCACGAGCACCTCCTCGGATATTGCGAACACTGTACCCAGTTCGCTACCGTGGCGATACCGAGAACAGTGTTGCCGGGTTTCAGGGGGAGTCATGGACTACGACGTCGTGATCGCGGGTGCGGGCCCGGTCGGCCTGCTGCTGGCCTGCGAGCTCAGGCTGGGCGGGGCGCGGGTGCTGGTCGTCGAGCGCGAGGCGGAGACGCCGCGTTCGCGGTTCGGGTCGATGGGGGCCCGCGCGCTCAACTCGCCGTCGGTGCACGCGCTGCACCTGCGCGGCCTGCTGCCCGCCGTCGAGCGCGCGGCCGCGATGTGGCTCGGCGGGAACGTCGAGCTGCCCGAGTTCGAGCCGGATGAGGCGGGTGAGCGGCCGGACATCTTCGTCGGGCACTTCGCCGGGATCGGCATCCGCGTCGACCGGCTGCGCCCGCCCGGCCCGGGGGAGGAGTTCCTCGGAGCCGGGGTGATCGCCCAGGCCGACCTGGAGGCGATCTTCGCGGAGCGGGCGGCCGAACTGGGTGTCGAAGTGCGGCGCGGGGTTTCCCTGACCGCGTTCGAGTCCAATGTGGACAGTGTGACAGTCCACATCGGACACGACGTGGAGCGGGCCGGGTGGCTGGTGGGCGCCGACGGCGGGCGCAGCGCGGTGCGGCGGCTGGCCGGGTTCGGCTTCCCCGGCGTGGACCCGGTCTTCACCGGCCGACAGGCGGTTGTGGACCTGGACGACCCGGGCAAGCTCGTCGCGGACGGGTGGCAAGGGAGCGAGAACGGGGCCTACGTGGTCGGTGGCTGGGCCGACGGCGACGGCCCGCCCCGGGTGCACACCGTCGAGTACGCCCCGCCGCCGGACCGGGACGCGCCGGTGACGGCGGAGGAGATCCAGGACAGTCTGCGGCGGGTCAGTGGCACCGACGTGACCGTCACGCGGGTGCACGTCGCCACCCGCTACGCCGACACGACCCGGCAGGCCACGACGTACCGGCGAGGCCGGGTGTTGCTGTGCGGGGACGCGGCCCACGTGCACTCGCCGGCCGGCGGGCAGGGTCTCAACCTGGGCCTCGGCGACGCGGTCAACCTGGGGTGGAAGCTCGCGCTCGTCGCGCGGGGCATCGCGCCGGACTCACTGCTGGACACCTACACCGCCGAGCGGCACCCGATCGGCGCGTGGGTGCAGCGCTGGAGCCTGGCGCAGACGGCCCTGAGCGCGGGGCGTGGTCCGCGCGCGGACGCGCTGCGCGAGGTCATGGCCGACCTGCTCGACACTCCCGACGGCGCCACGTACGTCGTGTCGAAGATCGGCGGCGCATGGCAGTACTACGACCTGCCCGGAGACTTCCCGCTGATCGGCCGGCGCGTGCCGGACCTGCCCCTGGACGACGGGACGACGCTGGCACCCCGCTTCCGCGACGGCCGCGCGGTGCTGCTGGACACGGGCACGGGCGCGGCCGAAATCGCGGCGGAGTGGGGCAGCCGGATCGAGCTGGTGACGGCGAGCCCGCTGGCGTTCCCGGATCAGCGGCTGGCGGCGCTGGTCCGCCCGGACGGCTACATGGCCTGGGCCGCGGTCGGCGGCGAGGTGCCCGGGCTCCGCGAGGCGTTGACAACCTGGCTCGGCACACCCGCCTGACCGGGGTTTCCCGCCGGTGCAAGGAAGTCCGTGAATGGCACATTGAGGGACTCAGACCTGGATCCACTGATCGTGAGCCGCCTCTTGGCTCGGGTAAGCGTGTTGTTGGTGTGACTGCCGGGGTTCTGGACGTTGCTGTGGCGAGGCCTGATGCACCCGATGTGGCGTTGGGTGCGTTGAACGCACCGAACGCCACATTGGGTGCGTTTTCCCTGCCGCCGCCGGAGATCGCGGCCCGCAGCGAGCCGGCCACGTCGGCTCACGGCCAAGACCATCGGTGGATCCGGGTCAGAGTCCCTCAATGTGCCATTCACGGCTTTAGGCCGGGTCACTCGGGGCGGCCAGTGTCGTGGGCCGGGTGCGCCCGCGCAGGGTCACGTCCTCGGTCGAACGGCCCCGGAAGGGCTGGTGAATCGCTGGGTCGGTGCACCGGTTCCTGCCGACCGACATGACTTGGGTGAACGAACGTACACCGAAATGCGGGTGGCCCGCCCGTGTTCACGCTGAAGATTACCTGCGGTGCCGGTTCCGGTGTGCACTCGCCACGGTATGTGTTACGGTTGGTAACAGTAAACTGTGGTAACACCTGATGAGGAGGTCGGCATGACGAGCATCGGCGAACGCGAGCCAGAGGTTTCGGACCGCGAGACCATCGCGCGCCGGCTGCTGGACTCGTCGGAGCAGCTCTCGTACGACCCCGTCAAGGAGGTCGACTGGGAGACGCCGCTCGACACGGGCTTCCACGGCGCCAGCCCGGAGTGGAGCACGCTCTACGGGACGTCCTACTGGGACGAGATGACCCCGGAGCAGCAGCGCGAGCTGACCCGCCAGGAGGCGGCGTCCGTGGCGAGCACCGGGATCTGGTTCGAGATGATCCTGCAGCAGATGATCCTCCGGGACTTCTACGCGAAGGACCCGACCGATCCCGCCTTCCAGTGGGCGCTGACCGAGATCGCCGACGAGTGCCGGCACTCGATCATGTTCGCCCGCGGCGCGGCCAAGCTGCGCGCGCCCGCCTACCGGCCGACCCGGTTCGTCGTCGAGATGGGCCGGATCTTCAAGGCGACCGCGACCGGTGAGGCCGCCTACGCGGCGATCCTCGTCGCCGAAGAGGTCCTCGACGTCATGCAGCGGGACTGGATGCGCGACGAGCGCGTCGTCCCGTTCGTCCGGACCATCAACAACATCCACGTGGTCGAGGAGTCGCGCCACATGAAGTTCGCGCGCGAGGAGACCCGCCAGCAGCTCGAAGGCGCCGGCTGGGTGCGGCGGCAGATCAACGCCCTGGTCGTCTCGATCGCGTCCTTCTTCATCGTCACGAGCATGGTGAACGCCAAGGTCTACGAGAACGCCGGGCTCGACGGCAAGCGCGCGCGGCGCGAGGCGAAGGCCAACCAGCACCACAAGTCGATGCTGCGCTCGAGCTGCTCCGGGCTGATGGAGTTCCTGCACTCCGCCGGGCTGCTGACCAAGCCGGCGTTGTGGTTCTACAAGCGCGCCAACCTGATCTGACGTCATGGCGTTCGCGATCACCCAGACCTGCTGCGCCGACGCCTCCTGCGTGTCGGTCTGCCCGGTCAACTGCATCCACCCGACGCCGGACGAGCCGGACTTCGGCCGCACCGAGATGCTCTACGTCGACCCGGACACCTGCATCGACTGCGGCGCTTGTGCCGACGCGTGCCCGGTCGACGCGATCTTCCCGGCCGGTGACCTGACCGGGCCGCTGCGGGCCTACGAGGAGATCAACGCCGAGTACTACGCCGGGCGGGACGTGCTGGCCGAGGCGACCACGGCGCCGAACTTCCACCGGTGGGCGCCCCCGGCGTTCACTCGGGTGCTCCCGAGCGACTTCTCGCCTCTGGACGTCGCGGTCGTCGGCACCGGCCCGGCCGGCATGTACACCGTCGAGGACCTGCTGCTGCACACCAACGCCCGGGTCACCCTCGTCGACCGCCTGCCGGTGGCCGGCGGCCTGATCCGCTACGGCGTCGCGCCCGACCACCCGTCGACGAAGAAGATCGGCGAGACGTTCGCGCGCTTCCACGACCACCCGCGGCTGCGGCTGCGGCTCGGGACCGAGGTCGGCAGCGACGTCAGCGCGGCCGAGCTGGCGCAGCGGCACGACGCCGTGGTCTACGCGGTCGGCGCCACGGCGGCCCGCCCCCTCGGCGTCCCGGGTGAGGACCTGCCCGGCAGCCTCGCCGCGACGACTGTCGTGGGCTGGTACAACGGCCACCCGGACGTCGCGCCCGGCGCCGTCGACCTTTCGGCGGAGCGGGTGGCCGTCGTCGGCACCGGCAACGTCGCCCTCGACATCGCCCGGATCCTCACCGCCGACCCCGAGACCCTCGTGGGCACCGAAATCGCGCCGGCCGCGCTGGCCCGGCTGCGGTCGAGCAAGGTGCGCGAGGTCGTGCTGCTCGCCCGGCGCGGCCCGGAGACCGCCGCGTACACACGCTCGGAGCTGCTGGCCGTCGCCGGACGCGCCGGGGTCGACCTCGTGGTGGACACCCACGACCCGCGCGTCGCCGAGGCCGTCGACCAGGCGGGGGAGAAGGCGGCGTGGCTGCGCGGCCTGGCGCGGGAGGCCGTGGACTGGTCCACGCCCCCGCCGGACGACCGTCGCCGGATCGTCCTGCGGTTCCACTCGGCGCCGGTCGCGTTCACCGGCGACACCGAGGTCCGGGGCGTGCGCGTCACCGGCGTAGGTGGTGACGTCGAGATCTGCGCGGGCCGGGTCGTCCGGGCCACCGGGTTCCGCGGTGTCCCGGTGCCGGGCCTGCCGTTCGACGAGCAGGCCGGAAGGGTCCCGAACACCGGGGGCCGCGTCGACGGACTCCCGGGCACGTACGTCGCCGGCTGGATCAAGCGCGGCCCGGCCGGCGGGATCGGGGCGAACCGGGCGTGCGCCCGCGAAACGGTCGGCGTCCTGATCGAGGACGCGGTCGCGGGGCGGCTGCCCGCGCGCCGCCGCGGCCGGAGACTGTTCGGCCGCGCCTGACTGCCGGTCGCTCAGGACGTGCCGAGCCGGTGCAGTACCGCGGCCGCCAACGCCGTCCTCTCCACCATGCCCTCGACGCTGATGTGCTCGTGACGCGCGTGGGCGCCGTCGCCGACCGCGCCGAAGCCGTCCAGGACCGGGTGGCCCAGCGCCGCCACGAAGTTGCCGTCGCTCGCGCCGCCGACCGAGCACTCCCGCAGCGTGACGCCCAGCTCGGCCGCCTGCTCGCGGGCCAGCTCGTACAACTCGGCGATGGCCGACGAGCGTTCCATCACCGGACGGTTCCAGCCGCCCTCCACGGTGACCGTCGCCCGCGGGTCGTGGGCCGTCAAGGCCGCCACGCTCGCGTCGATGCGGGCCGCCTCCGTGGCACTGGACACGCGGACGTCGATCTCGCCCGAGGCCGCCCCCGCGATCACGTTCTGCCTGGTCCCGCCGGAGATCACGCCGACGTTGACGGTCGTCCCGGCGGCCGGGTCGGACAGGCCGTGCAGGGCCAGCACCGCCCGCGCCAGCTCGTCGATCGCGCTCGCGCCCTTCGCCGGGTCCAGCCCGGCGTGGGCCTCGACGCCCGTCGTGCGCACCTTGAACAGGCCGACGCCCTTGCGCGCGGTCTTCACGGCGCCATCGGCGCTGGCCTCGAACACCAGCGTCGCGCGGGTGCCCGCGGCGGCCTCCTCGATCACCGGCCGGGACGCCGGGCTGCCGATCTCCTCGTCGCCGTTGAGGACCAGCCGCACGGCCGGGCGGGGGAGCCCGGCGGCGTCCAGCGCGCGCAGCGCCCACACCGCGTGGACCAGGCCCGACTTCATGTCGAAGATCCCCGGCCCGGTCGCCCGGTCGCCGTCCACGGTGAAGGGCCAGTCCGCGAGGGTGCCGAGCGGCCACACCGTGTCGTAGTGGGCCAGCACGAGAACGGGGCTACCGGAGCCGGGGAAGTCGTAGACCTTGATGTCGCCGTGCACGCCGCCGTCGACGTCGCGCACCGATGATGGCGAGCCCAGCCGTTCGCACAGCCAACCGTCCACCCAGGACAGTCCCCGCGTCAGGCATTCCTTGTCGTCGCTGGGAGTCTCGATGCCCACATAAGCGGCGACGTCGGCCAACAACTCGTCGCGGTGGGCTCGTACCCACTCGTGCAGCGCGCGGATCACAGGGTTCGCTCCAGTTCGCTCAGATGGTCTTCGGACATCGCCACGGCACCGGTCTCGACGTCCCTCAGCCGCGCCAGCACCGCCCGTAGCAACGGTACGGGGACTCCGCGCTCGTCCGCTTCCGCCAGTACGGGCGCGTAGTGGTGGTACACCTCGACGGGCCGGTGCCGGACGGCGATGTCGCGCCAGATCCCGCTGCGGTCCTTCGGCTGGGTCCGCAGCCACGCGACCAGCCGGTCGGTCGCCTCCTCGCGTCCGGTGGCGCCCGGCAGGTATGCGGCCGGGTCGAACTGGTCGAACGCTTCAAGCGTCCGGTTGCCTGCCGCCGTGAGTACCTCGGCCGTGAGGGCGTGCATCAGCGGGCGGTGCCGGTCGATCAGGTCGGCCATCGGCGCGTCGGCCAGCGACGTGGTCGTCAGCATCGCGCCGAAGCCGAGCTTCGCCCACAGGTAGCCCTCGACGTTGGCGGTCGCCTTCGCCGGGCCCCAGGCCTGCAGGTCGGCCACGACCTCCTCGACGCGGTCGCTGATCCGGCCGTTCGGCTCGCCGACGACCAGCGCGCCGAGGCCACCGTCCCGCACGACACCGGGTTCGGCGACGTCGGCGAACAGGTTCACGAACGCGCCGACCGTCCGCTCCGCGCCGAGGTACGACGCGATCAGCGCCTCGTTCAGCCCGTTCTGCAGGGAGACGACGAAGCCGTCGCGAGCGAGCCGCGGTTCCAGCCACTGCAACACGTTCTCGGTGGCCTGCGCCTTGACGGCGAGCAGCACGCGGCCCAGCACCGGGGGAGCGGCGTCCGGCACGAAGGCGGGCAGCTCGACGGTCTCGTCGCCGCCGGGGCGGCGCAGGGTGAGCCCGCGGTCGACGATCGCGGCCACGTGCGCGGCGTCCGCGTCCACAATGGACACGGCGTGACCCGCGCGGGCGAGGTGGAAGGCAAGTGTCCCACCGATCGCGCCACCGCCGACCACGGTGTACGAACGCCGGTCAGGCATGTGCTTCCTCTCCTTGTTGCACGGCGGTTTCGCCGGACCAGTGCAGCGGCAGCCCGGCCGCACCCGCGGTGGAGCCGCCGTCGACGCGCAGGATCGCGCCGGTGATCCAGCCGGCTTCGGGCCCGGCGAGCCAGAACACCGCGTCGGCGATCTCGCGCGGTTCACCACGGCGGCCGAGCGGGTTCACCGATACCGCTGCCGCGTAAGCCTCGGTGACCGGGTTCGCGTCGCTGTCCACGGTGACGAAGCCGGGGCTGACGGCGTTCACGCGGATGCCGAGCCCGCCCAGTTCGACCGCGCAGGACTTGGTCAGCATCTCCAGCGCGGCCTTCGACGTCGCGTAGTGCGCCGCGCCCGGCCGTGCGCGGGTGGCCGCGCCGGAGGAGATGTTGACGACCGCGCCGGGCCTCCCGGCGCGACCGAACGCCACGGTGGTCAGCAGCGCGGCCCGCACGTTCACGTTCTGGACCCGGTCCCACGTCGCCGCGGTCATCTCCAGCAGCGGCGTCGCGGGGTAGATGCCCGCGGCGTTGACCAGGACGTCGACCGCGCCGGCCTGCGCCACGAGCCCCGAGGCGTGGTCCGCGTCCGCGAGGTCCCCGGGCAGTTCGACGACTTCGACGCCGTGGTCCGCTCGCAGCCGTCCGGCCACTGTGGACAGTTCGACCAGACGCAGGTCGGCCAGCACCAGGCGGTCGCCGGCGGCGGCGAAGCGGCCAGCGATCGCGGCGCCGATACCTCCTCCGGCGCCCGTGACGAGCACGTTCCGCACTACAGTTCCTTCCCCTTCGTCTCGGGCATCGTGAGGTACACCGCGACGCCGACCACGGCGGCGGCCGCGACGTAGACCCACACGAGGTTGCCGAGGTGGTTGGCGTTGAGCCAGGTCGTGACGTAGGGCGCGGTGCCGCCGAAGATCGCCACGGCCAGCGCGTACGGCAGCCCGATCCCGGTGGTGCGCACCTCGGCGGGGAACTGCTCGGCCATGATCACCGCGCAGTTCGCCGAGTACCCGACGATCAGCACCAGGCCGATCAGCTCGATGACGAACACGCTCCAGAACCCGTTGGACAGGAAGTGGAACGCGGGCCAGGCGAACACCACGAACCCGGCGGCGAACAGCGTCATCGTCGGCTTGCGCCCGAGCCGGTCCGACAGCAGCCCGCCGAAGGGCAGCAGCGCGATGAACACGACCATGGCGAGCGTGTTGGCCAGCAGCGCCGTCTTGAGCGGGATGCCGGTGGACAGGTGCGCATACGTCGGCATGTAGGTGACCCACACGTAGTAGATCAGCGTGCCCGCGATCGTCACGCCGGCGACGCGCAGCGCGGCACCCGGGTGGTCGCGGACCATCGCGACGACCGGGTTGCGCCGGCGTGGCTGCGCGGCGACCTTGGTGAACGCCTCCGTCTCGTGCACCGACTGCCGCAGCCACAGGCCGACGAGGCCGAGCAGCCCGGCGATGCCGAACGCGAGCCGCCAGCCCCAGCCGTGCAGGTCGGCGTCGGACAGCGTCGAGTTGAGGATCGTGCCCATCAACGCGGCGAGCAGTGAGCCGAGGCCGACCGAGACCTGCTGCCAGGACCCGGCGAACGCGCGCCGCCCCGGTGCGGCCGACTCGATGAGGAACGCCGACGACGAGCCGAACTCGCCGCCCGCGGAGAAGCCCTGCACGAGCCGGGCCAGCAGCAGCACGATCGGCGCCAGCACGCCGATCTGCGTGTAGGTCGGGCACAACGCGATCACGATCGACGCCCCGGCCATCATCGAGATGGTGAGCGTGAGGCCCTTCTTGCGGCCGCGACGATCGGCGTACGCGCCGAGCACCGCGCCGCCGATGGGCCGCATGACGAACCCGACGGCGAACACGGCCAAAGTGGACAGCAGCGCTGTGGTTTCGTTGCCGCCGGCGAAGAACTGGCCCGCGAACACGGGCGCGAACGTGGCGTAGACGGCCCAGTCGACCCACTCGACGGTGTTGCCGACAGCGCCGGCGACGATCGCCTTGCGCTGGTTCGCCGTCAACCGGTGGGAAACGTCCGAAGCAGTCGAAACGGTGGTCATGGCCGCTCCCCGAGGACGTGGTCGACGACCTGGGCGTGGGTGGCGAACCACACACCCTCGTGACCGCTGATGTGGTCGAGCAGCTCGGTCAGAATCGCGACGCGCGAGCGGTGCCCGATGATGTGCGGGTGCATGGTGAGCTGGAACAGGCCGCCGTCGGCGTAGGCCGCGTCGAATTCGTCCCGCCAGATCGAGAGCACCCCGCGCGGCGGGGTGTAGGGCCGCAGGGACGCGAAGCGGTCCATCATGAAGTACGGCGCGTCGTCGCGGATCCACTCGACCGGCAACTCGACAACCCCGGTGGGTTCGCCGTTTTCGAGCAGTTCGTAACAGTCGTCGTCGGCCATCAGCGACGAGTCGTACTTCAGGCCCAGCTCGCGCGTGATGGCGAGGGTGTGCGCCGAGAAGTCCCACGACGGCGTCCGGATGCCGACCGGCCGGGTGCCCGCGAGCCGCTCCAGGACGTCGGCCGCGCGGAAGGCGAGGTCACGCTCTTCGGTCTCGGTGAGCGCGGTGTTGCGTTCGTGGATCCAGCCGTGCAGCGCGACTTCGTGTCCCGCGTCCACATAGGACTTGACCTCACCGTCGTGCAGCAGCGCCGAGACGGCGGGCACGAAGAAGGACGACGGCGCGGAGTAGCGCTCGAGGAGCCGTAGCAACCTCGGCACGCCGACGCGCGCGCCGTACTCGCCCTGCGCCATCTTGCCGGGCAGCACGTCGCCGTCGCGCAGCGCGGGTGTCTCGTGGTCGGAGTCGAAGGACAGTGCCACGGCGACCTTCGCGCCGCCGGGCCACGACGCGGGACGCAGCGGGCGTCCCGCCCGGACGTGCTCGACGTGCCCTCGCCACGTCTTTTCGTCCCACAGCCAGGGTTGTTCGGTCATGCGTCCTCCAAGCTGGCGGCGGGCGTCGGGGCCCACGCGCGCTTGAGCGTCGAAACCTGCAGGGTCACGTCGGCCTCCCGGAGCCCGGGCAGCGCGCCGACGACGTCGGTGGTGTGGCGGTACAGCTCGCCGTAGTGGCGAAGCACGATCTGGCCCACCAGGTTGAACCGGCCGGTGGTGGCCGAGAGGTACTTGGTGCCCGGGTGCGCGGCGAGCTGCTGCCCGGCGCGGTCGAGCTCGCCGGGGACGACCGAGAGCCAGAGCATGAACTCCAGTGCGTACCCGAACATCGCGGGCTCGGCCAGGGTGCGGAAGCGCAGGCAGCCGCGGCGCACGAGGGAGTCGACGCGACGGGCCACAGTGGACTCGCTGGTGCCGACCTGCCGCGACACCTCCTTGAACGGCAGCCGGCCGTCCTCGCCGAGCGCCGCGCAGATCGCGAGGTCCAGCTCGTCGAGCTGCTCGGGCGGGCGCTCCCAGTGCTGCTCCTCGAACGGCCGCACGTCCCCGCCGCGCAGGTCGGCGACGGCTTCCGGGCTCAGCTCGCCGGAGTCCCAGTCGTGGTTGGAGGTGAAGGTGCGCATCACGGCGAAGGTCTCGACGTCGTGGACGTCGGCGGCGGCCGGGAACCCGTCACGTTGGAGCCGCGCGATGTCGCCGTAGGAGGGCAGGACGAACTCGGCCGAGCAGTCGGCACTGCCGGCCAGCACGGTCGCGTAGCGCACCTCGGGCCGTGCGGCGAGCGCTTCGGCGACCCCGGCGGCCGTACCGGGCCGGCACCGCAGCCGGGCGAGCACGGGCACGCCGAGCCCGCACCGCAGCACGTCGAGCACGGCGATCACCCGCAGCTGACGGCTTTCGGTGAGCTGCGCGGCGCGCCGCAGGACGGTGGACTCGCTCGCGCCCACGTGCCGCGCCACGGCGCCCCAGGAGGCCCGCCCGTTGAGCTGCAGGGCACCGACGATGCGCCGGTCCAGCTCGGTCGTCTTGACTTCGTTCTGCACAGAACGCATCCTGAATGCAGGAAAACGTCAAGTCAAGGGTCTCTGTTGCAAGAAAGCTTCAAGTCAGCTTGCGCGGATCACGCTCAGTCCCAGCGGCGTGATCTCGTGGATCTGCGACTTGCCGACCCGCGCGCTGGTGATCAGCCCGCTCGCCCGCAGGATCGACGCGTGCTGGCTCGCGGTGGCCAGGGAGATGTCCGTCAGCTCCGCGAGCTCGCTCGTGTTGCAGCGGGTGATCGCCACCGTCATGAGGACGCGGGCGCGGGTCTGGCCGAGCAGTGCGGCCAGGGACGGGCCGGATTCGGCGCCGCTGTTCAGGCTGGTGTGGCCGATCGAGTAGACGAGCACCGGCGGGAGCCCGGGGTCCTTGTACGTCGTCGGCATGCCGTGGGCGAAGAACGTCGGGAGCAGCCGCAGCCCGCGGCCGTCCAGGTGGAGCTGCTGCTCGACCGGGAAACGCACCTGGAGCACCGGCGGGCTCCACGTGATGTCCGGGTGCAGCGTCGAGAGCAGCAGCTGGGGCCCGCCGCGCTCGAGGCTCGACTCCAGCCGGCGGCGGTCGCGGGCCACGGCGTGGCGCACCGCCGCCCAGTCGGGGGCGAGGCACTGCCGGTAGTAGTCGTGCAGGGCCGCGCCCAGCCGGTGCAGCTCGCGCGGTTCGCCGT
>Ga0307515_10018136_pt1 | contig 12768 bp, 7 predicted proteins | sample 17_EM_MG_FD_194513 | JGI IMG/M metagenome (GOLD analysis project Ga0307515, IMG submission 194513) | Populus trichocarpa ectomycorrhiza microbial communities from riparian zone in the Pacific Northwest, United States - 17_EM | ecosystem: Host-associated > Plants > Roots > Unclassified | place... | reverse complement strand
ATTGTTCTATTATAGTATTATTAGAATTTATTGTATAATTGCACTTATGGCTACTTCATAAAATAAATCTCTTTCACAAACCTCTCTTATATAATAATTCATGGCAAAGCCTACCTTAGTGCCACAAAACCCTCTTGCAACCCTAATGACATCAGCTCCATATCATTATTATGTCATGATAGTTGCATTCTTCGACATGTTCACCACTATACTTATAAGAAACTTATAAGCAACCACTGTATCTTCTGAAAAGCACAAGTTCAACCATTTTTGATAAGTAATGGCTTATTTCAATTCATCTATGGTAGCCACCTGTGTCCTACTAAAATACATCACTAATAACATAATAGAAGTTAATCCAGCTTATATTATACAAGTACAAAAGGATTAATTACTCATGAGCACACTAATTGCCTCCCTCTCCATTAAGTTACTGTCTTTAGTTATTGGTTGTACGGTTGTACCACATCTCATGTCATTTGAACCATTCTAGCATCAGCATGGCCTCTATCTCTGCAACACATATTATGTCTACACATTCTGCGCCTTGGTTGAATTGCGTTAAAAACCTGATGAAAGTGTCACAACTTGTTTACAACATGAAAAAGCCTATAATGATGAACTCACAACTTTTGATAAACATCTTAATCCTTCATATTTCAACTTTTACCTCTTTAAAGGCTTCGTGTAGAGTCTAAGAGCCAGTTTGGCTACACGAATGCGGCTGTGTTTGAATTAAAACGCAGTTTGCAGCCGTTTGGTAAAGAAAAATACACAGTTTACTGTGTATAGACCCCACATGTTTTTGCGTTTGAGACGCAAGAAAAGAAAAGGCAACAAAATGCTGCTTCTTGCTTACTATGCATGCTAATTGCACTGTTCACTGAACAGTGCAATTAGCATGAACAGTATATGTTCATGTGAACAGTGCAAGAGAATTGCACAGTTCACTTAAAAAACAATGAACAGTGCAAGTGAATTGCACTGTTCACTTAATGAACAACGCAATTCACTAGCACTGTTCACGTGAACTCTCTCTTTTTTTTTAGTGTGTTAATTTTTTTTACAGTTTTTTTTAAAAAAAAAACTAGTTTAGAGTGAACTAAATTCCCTCGCACTGTGATGTGAACAATATTTTTTTTTCCCGAAAAACTGGTATAGAGTGAATTAAATTCACTCGTACTGTAATATCAATTTTATACATGATAATATTTTATCTACGCTCAAAAAATTATAAAAACTATAGTTCTTATCGGATGAATTTTGTACGCAATATTGGAATTATAAATAGTCTAATGGAATAATAAAAAATATTTTATATAAAGTATTTTTTTATTTCATGATGTAATAGGAGTAATTAATTCTACAATATTTAAATTTAAATCCATTAATATTAATATATATATATTTTTAAATTATTTTCTAACCTTAATTTCAAAAGCATTCTTAACCAAACACATTAAACTACTTTTTCTTCAACCTCAATTCCAACTACAGTTTTAACCAAACACCTATTTTTTCAAACCAACCTCAACTAAAAGTACTTTTTATAAAACAACGTTTTTCAAACCACAACCACAACAGCTACCGCAATACCAAACACACTCTAAGTATCTTGTACCTACTCTTACTGCTCGAGTAGAATCGGTATCCTTTACTGAATTGCACTTTTTATTGTTAAGCCATGATTTTATATATAGAAACACTTTTTAGCACCTTTTTATTTGGTAAGATAGTGATTTTGAGACCCTCTACCTAGTAGCTCACCTTACTATATAGTAAGCCCAAGGATGATCTATCTTTTCCTATAATAGTGAGCGCCGCCCTACTCTAGAATACTTTCTTTGGTGATTGTGAAGGTTTTCACAATCGTGAAAAGGTCATCAACAACATAGTCATGGTCCAACCCGCAATACTTATGATAATATACGTCCATTTTACTATTTTCATGGTATTGATGTTTCTTCCACTACTGATGGCTTACTTTTTTCACAACAATGATACATTGTTGAGTTTCTAAAGAAAGCTAGAATGTCTGAGTGTAAACCAATTGCTACTCCAATTGTAGTAGGTTCTCATTTATTCAAATCAATTGGTTCTCCTCATCTAGGTCCTAACCAATTCAGACAGTTAGACGGTGCTCTTCAGTATCTCCCATTTGTATAACCTGACACTTGTTTCGTGGTTAACAAGGTATGTTAGTTTATCCATTCTCTAACTGATATTCATTTGTTGTCAATTAAATATATCTTGCATTATTTACATAGTACTTCACCTTTTAGTGTGCACTTGATATATTAAGAGTGATCACTCTCTCAATGGGTTTAGCGATTCTCATTGAGCTAGTAGTGTTAATGATTGAAATTCTACTAGTGATTGTGCTATTTTTCTTGTTCAAAACTTGATCTCTTGGAAATCTAGCAAACAATGCATTGTTGTTTGGTCTTTTACAAAGGCAGAATATAAAGCCATTGCTAATGTTGAAGAATTACAATAGGTCTAGTCTCTACTTCTTACACTTGGAATTTCTTGTACAACTACTCCTCTTCTACTATGGTGTGATAACTTATGACTCACTTATCTAACATTTAATCTAGTACTCTATGTTGGCATAAAACATGTGGAGATTGATTTTCATTTCGTCTTTAATGTGGGCGCTAACAAGGATCTCTATGTTCAATTTATTACTTATAATGATCAGATTATCAATTTGTTTTCACTAAACCTCTCATCATCTCAATTTACATTTCTACTATACAAGTTCAATGTGATGCCTTCCCTATTCAACTTGCGGGGGATATTGAATCAAACATAATTCTAAATCTATATGTATATATAGGTCAAACCAATTTCTTTCCTTTTTCTCAAGATAACTCTTTCCCTTTCTCTCAACTTAGTTCTCTTCATTCTTAAGTTGTTCATCTCCTTGTATTTACTCTCTCAAGCTTGCAAAATATGGATATTAAATGACTAGAGGCCGAACGATACATATTTCTTTGACTATGCTTACATTGGTTGTTGAATAAGACATATTATTTTAGCTTCATATTATCTGGTTTTTTTTTGGCTTCATATTATCTGGTTTTTTTTTTGGCTTAAGGGAAGAAGTTAAGGTTTGATTTGGGGAGTTTAAAGATTATATGAACATTGAAGAATAAAGAAATTTGGTTTCAATGGATCTAAAAAGTTTAAAATTGATTTTATGTGTTTATTAATTATTTTAAAATGGTTTATAATGTTAACTTTATATTTATAATGTTGAGTGGAGTGTTTTCATGTTTTTGTTTTTAATGAAAATTAAGCTGGAAACTAATGTTTTCCTAGATGACCGGCGAGTTGGTCAGAATGTAATAATAATCTTGATTCCAAGCCCAATGGTTACTGGGCTCGGTTCCAAGTTCAATTAATTTTATGTTTATTTTAATTTATTTATTTTTAAATGTGGTTTTATTACACACATATATTGTTAATATTTTGAATTTTTAAATTACTTTTTAGAAATGTAATTGTTTTAAAATTTTAATATTTTTATTTTAACAAATTAATATGGAAAAACCAATCGGTCAAAATAAGCGATAGATTATTTTATACAATTTAATAAAATGATAGTAATTAAACAATTTAATGATTAAGGATAAATTAATTTGCTAATAACCCAACAAAATTAATTAACCAAAGAGTTATTTACATTAAAAAGTATAATAAGAATTCTGATATCAAATTACTGAGTTTCTTAATATTATAAAACAAAATAAAATCGTTATTGAAAAAGTAATATAATAATTAAAACATACATGATGTAAAGAAATAAAAATTGATCATATTCTTAAAGAAATTGAATTTAACGGAGAAGATGTGGGGATTGAATGATAACAAAAAATTAACAATCAAATTATTTCCTTGAATATTCAATTATGTTCAGTTTTTAATTTTATGTTGGTGTAAATATTTTATTTGACGTATGATTGATTTAATTATTTATTTTACTGTCAAATATATTTGAATTTAATGAATGACTAAAGCATAATTTAATCATATCATTTTATTATCAATGAATTATCTTTTGTATACTAAGTTTACAATTTCTTTTCTAACATGATTTTGATGGCTGAATAAATTACTATTTTATTTTGTTAAAACATTAATGCTCATAAAACAAATACAAAAGGAGAAGGCATATTAATTGTTGCTATAAACTCATATTACTATGAAGTTTATAGCCTCGAGAAAAAAAATGGTTTACCTTTAATTCAAGAGTATTTTGGTATTTTCATGTGATGTATATTACTTATTATTGGTTTGTTTGAGGGTATTTTTATATTTTTTATTATTTTAATGAACAATAAAATAACAAAAGTACCCCTTGGAGTCAAAAAATCAATAGCTTCAGGTAGGGGTATATAGGTATTTATGATTTTTAATACATAGTAGAATTACACATGTACTCTTGGATCTAAGAAATTTAATTTATTGGGTTAAGGGTATTAGGGTCTCACTCTTTGTATTTTTGTTTTTTTTTGTTAATTATTGATTTGATTAAGGGTAGTAGTATAATTTAACATTCAAATAATATTTTTTATTTTATTTTAGAAAATTTATTGGCACGTGCACAACACGTATCAGCGTGTGGGAGCCACCGCGTACTTTGGGTAGCATGTGTGGTAGCTTACAGTGGTAAAAATCAGTCTTTCATCATATGATTTGATGCCTCGTCGTCTTCTCTTCCATAATTAGTGATGCGTGTATTCAAAATACGGCCAGTTTATTATCGATGATCTTTTTTATTCCTTTTGTTTCTCTCTCCTACCCTTATAAAAGCATTATGATCCTTATTATTATTGATATTTAAAATTGAGTCCTTTTAGTTTTGATTTTAGTATCTTGGTCATTTTTCCTTTTGTGAAAGGTGTTTTTGGCTTCTAATTTGTATATAAAATATGTTTCGATTTGGTCGTTCATCTTATAATTTTTTATTCTTCTTCTTTGTTTTTTTTGTCAAATTTTTTATTACTTTCAATTTTATCTTTCAAATCAAATTTATGATTTTTTATTTTTGCAATGATAATAATAATGATTTCAATATGGTCCATTTTTTTTAATTTCTTATTGTTTTCATTGGTCTTTTTATCAAAGTTTTTATAATTTTTAATTTTATTCTTCAAACCAAGTTCAGAGTTTTTATAATAATAATAATAATAATAATGATGGTGGTGGTGCTTTGAATTACTATTTTTTAAAATCTTTTTGTATGATTGAAATTTTTTTAATTTTATATTTTAATATTTAATTTATTAGAAATTGAACTTTATTATTTTTCTAGATTGGGTACGTCGGGTCTAAAGACTCGGGTCATAGATTTACAAAGTTATCATATTAAAAAAAAGATTTATAATTCTTTTTATATTTTTATCGGGTTATTTCAGTCATATAATGCGAGTTGTGGGTTTTGCGGGATATTTTATATTGGCTTAGCCTTAATTAGCATTATACATTTGTCATGACTAGTTATGTCATTTTTAATATTTTAATATTATTTTTTCATAAAAAAATAATTTGGCCTCATAGCAAAGTGTAGTAACCAAGGCTAATTATAAATTAAATTCAAAGTAATTATATTTATTATTGTTGTAATCATTGCAAGTTGATTGTAATATAAATCAAGTGTATAACATGCTTTTCTGTATTTTGTTATATCTTGTTTTTCATTTGTCAAATATAGAGATATTTACCTTATCTTATACACCAATGTCAAATACAACTTCGTTAGTTTGTCACATGTTCTTTATCCTAACTATCTTCATTTTATTTTCTCAAAACATTAACAGAACATTACTTATTACCTATATCTATTATCAGATTTAGGTTGCAATGCACCTATTTCATTGTTCATGTAAATAGTGAAGCAAATGCTCTTTTATTTTCTCTCTTTATTTATTTATTTTTTTTCCTTTTAATTTCATTCTTTATAGTCTCACTTTTATCCTTAAAATTTTTTTGATGATTGTTCATGATGCATTTAGACAGACCAAGTCAACTAAATAATATCGGACCAACTTCTTCATGGTTTAAAATTAAACTTGCCAATTAAACTTGGGTTGGGCAAGGAGTCTAGTTGTGATGTTTTTTGTTATATCAGTTTCATCCTTAAAAGTTTTTTACCAGTTAGCCAAGTTATTTTTGGACCAATTAAGTTGATTGAGTCATATCAAGAAAACTCCCATACTATTTAAATTTAAATTTGGGCTAGATAAAGAGTTGAGTTGATAGGTTGTTTTGTCAATTTTTTCCCTTTTCTCTCAATTTTATCATCATATATTTTTTACAAGTTGGCTGGTTTGTATTTAAATCGGTTAAGTCGATTAGGTCATATTAAGATAATTTTCAAAAGGTTTAATTTTAAATTAAAGGGAGGTAAGGAGTTTCGTCTAGAAATTTCAAAGTTGACCAGAGATACTATAATAATAATATTAAATAGTTTTCTATATTTTTTTTATTATATTTTAAAAAATTATCTTAGCATACCACGGCTGATATATACTAAGATACTGTTTGGGGACGCGGTGCAAACCATGATCACAAAATTTTTTTTTTACTAAAAATTAATTTTTTTATATATTTTGAATCGTTTTGATGCATTGATCTCAAAAATAATTTTAAAAAAATAAAAAAAATTATTTTAATGCATTTCAGTACAAAAAACATTTTAAAAAACAATCACAACCACTTCAAAACAGGCCTACATCCATCAAATTATCAATAAGTGATTATCTAAAATACTTATGTTATAATACTCCTTCACACTCGGGTTCCCTCGAGTGAATATCATATAAAATATAAGAATAAATAGTACAATGGGTGCATTCAATAATTTATTGTCATTAATCATAGCAACATTAATTAGTAATCATAACAATCAACCAGCCCTTTCTCTATGACAGCATTTTTGATCAGCTTAAGAGATTCTTCGATATCATCGCAGATTTGATGAGGATCAGGAACTACCCCTTCGTCAACTGATACGATGATTTTCATTTTGTTGACATAACTCACAACATGAATCATTAATGCCTGAAACCAAACATATATAACAATATTAAACTGAGGATATATATTCTTAAAAATTGTAACGATCAATTTACGAGACTCTTTCTGTTTCAAGTTAGAGGTGATTTGCATGTCATTTGTGTTTTTCAAATTTTATTAATGATTATAGAACTCTGTTAAGTAAATGAAGTTTTGCCTGAAAAATAATGAAAGGAGACATTCAAAAAAGTAGAAAACTTCTGTCTAGGGACCATCGTATTTGGCAATATAGAAATATAGTTTATTAATACTTAATAAAATAAAAACAAATCACCATTTTATTTTTGTTGTTTTGATGTATTTGGAATTGTGATATTAAAATATTTTTTGTTTAAAAATATATAAAATAATTTTTTTTTATTTTTTAAAAATTATTTTTAAAACCAACATATCAAAAATAATCTTAAAAAATAAAAAATAAATTTAAAATATGATGCTACTCACATTAGGTTGCCCATAGCATGTAGGAGCTACGTAGGCCACTTGATGGCCGAAACAAGTGACTTCTTCTTGAGGACCAGGCACGTTTGAGTACCACAATGTAGTTTGAGTTGGAAAGCTTGCCCACTGCGACAATAAATAGGATTTATTTATTTATTTTTAGCCCCAATAAGACTAGAAAAACATTTGAAGCCTTGCAAGGAAGAAATGGATAATCAGTATAGAGAGTGTTCTAGCAGATTTATTGTACCTTAGCACTGAAGAATTTGATAAAGAATTTTGCCATTAAATATGTGTATAATGCTTCAAGAGAAGCTTTCTTCCTCTTTCCTGTTGCCTTGGCACTTCGAACATGATCTAATACATCCTCTCGTAATCCAATGGTGAAGGGGAAGATAACGTAGCCGATCAGGTTGCCCAGCTTCACTTTGCTGCTACTTTTTATCATTTCAGAAACATCCTATATATAAAGAAATTGAAAAAAATTATAATTAATCGATCGATCCTTTGTTAGTAATAGATACACAAAAAATGAGACATCCTTAAATATTAATAATGCTTGAGATGGGACTGATTTTGTTTTTGATTTGAATCCTTAAATACTGTCTAACAATCCATTATTAGACAATAGTTTATTTATTTATTGTTTAGATTAGATGAAAGAAAAGAGAGAATAAGTAATTAAGTTCTTAATCTTTTTTATTGTGCATTAAATTATATCCATTCAATTTAAACACAGTATTTTAGATTTAACCAATTTACTAAAACAAGATATAAAGGATTAATAAAGATTGCACTTTAAATAATTCTTTAAATAAAAAGAAGTTTCTTTTATGAACTTTTACTTTGGTTATAAATAGTGGATCATGTGATATAATAATTCATAAAGAATCCCTCAAGGCGAAACAGAGAACATGAAATCAATGGAGCAAAGCACTAGCTCCCAAGCAGAAAAAAGGCAAAGAAGTTGTTTTACTCACTTCATTTACTAGATATGGCCTTAAATTCACGAAATGAGTTGCTCTTAGACGAATGTTCTTAGGAAGATTGTTATGCCCTTCTGCCCCTCCTGCCTCCTCCTTAATTTTACCTGCCGAATAAAGAATTAGTTCACCAAGCGGAAGATAACTAGCAAATTAAGAGTTAATTAAGCTAATTTAACCTATCTGATTACTTAAGCGTGTAGTCTAGCTAAGAGCATATTTTAGAAAATTGTTTTAGATATAGCTATAAGCGTATTTATTGTTTTTGAAGAACATAAGCTAAAACTTTACACCGAAGTAAAGTTGGCATTAAATTTAATTTCAGAAATTTCTTACCGTATTTTCTATTTAGATTTCGAGTTAGAGCTGCTTCTGTGACTCCCACCATCACATCATTGACTGTCTGGAAAAAATAACAACAAAAAAAAGCAACGAGTTCTTGAGAGTAATGCAAATTTTTTCCGTGAATTTTCTTTCGAAACATAAATCAACACTTTTTTTTAATACTAAGAGAGAATAAGTAAAACTTCTACAGTGTGGACAGATTGATATTTAGTAATTGGCTTACAACATTCATGGCATTCTTGACCAGCTTAACATCCTCCAAACTCACAGTTCGATGAACAATCCGCCGTGGAGTAGATGCAACGCCTAATGGACCTTTGAGGGGCGTTTTCGTATCATCCAAGTAGAAAGTTGTGATAAAAAACATTACAACATCAACAAAAGTATTCCAATATAACAACAACACAGAAAAAAGCTTGATGAAATATTGGAGAAACCCTCCACTAGAACTGCCATGTTTCTTTTTCATGTTCATTGGAAGCGACGGAAGTGCCTCAGGATCAGATACTTTGCGGGTACAAGACATGAAAAGTGTCATGAGAGACGTGCCATCACCAAGAGAGTGGTGGACTCGGAGAACGCCTACGGATTCAGCATCAGAAGTTTTGATATTGAGGAGATGGAGATCCCACATAGGTATTGACATGCTAATCCCTGTTTTGCTCAAATTAGAGACGTAATCTTCCACGAACATATCAGGAGAGTCCATGTTTGGGTCAAGTGTGGGGACTTTGACATGGTTGTCCAAGTCGACCACTGTTCTAACCCATTTGAGCTCGCCACCACGTTTCTCATCTGGAAGCTGTTCCATCAATTTTTTGTCATAAAAAATCAGAAGTTTTTATGGCGACAATTTTGCTTTAAAAAAGAAAGTGATTTTAAGTACCGATCCCGTCTTACAATAAGAAAATGTAAGAGAGATTATTAATTGTTAATTAGTATTAGTGTACAGATATACCATGAAGTTGAATTACAAAAAACACGTACGATTAGAGCTTGCTCCTTCTTCGTAACCACAGGGTACACTACGTAACTGCTTGGAATATTTTGAAGATGCTGGCGTATTGATAAAAAAGAAAGGAAGAAAGGAAACAGAACTTGCCTGTAAACTACAGAAACGAGGTTGCGAGAGCAAAGTGTGCCCCAAGTTTGCTTTGATAACTTCCGGATTGAGTTGGGTCTCGAAGCCGATGATGACAATGATGTACACGGTGGAGTCGGATTCATGAAACATTCGAGCCACTGGACTCAGAGGTTGCTCTTCTTCTGCACTGCTCGAAGTAATGTCAACATTTTTTGTTGTTTTAATTGGTTTAATGGCTTGGATCGTCATTGGTTGATCTTTGAGAATGGAGGCAAATAATGCAGGTGTGCAAGTGCAAGGCTATCCTGTTTTTTCTCATGCATATGCCCCCCTTCTTATAGAGTAGCAAACAAGTTTGTTTCCCATAGAAAAGTATTTTTGTTTTCATATCAAATTTACAAAAAGATCTCACCAATTCTTTGGGAAGGAAGAAAATCTTATTTTGTACAAATAAATAAATAAAATGTGAATGGTCTATCTTAAGACAAAGCAGATATTGATTGATTTGATTCCAACATTATCTTCTCATCCAATCAAATTTTTCCTATTTTCATGACTTATGCTTTTCGGGGGGGAGGGGGGGAGGGGGAGTAGATGTACAGATTATGGCTGCAGCTTGCAATAGAAAAAACAATGACATTAAAACTAGAGTTAATTACAAGTTAATCCTGTAATATCGCCCCCTTCCTTTCCAATAACTCTATATCTTAAAAAATAAAAAATAAAAAAGCTCAACTTTATGAAATCTCATGAATCTTTACCCTTAACTTTCCTTCTCTAGTGCACGAATTAACCTAGTTGTTTGACTTTTAACTCTACATGGACTTACTCCCCCAATGTAGCCAATCAGTCCAACATCCTACGCAGGGGCGGAGCCTTTTACAAGGCTAAGAAGAGCTGCCGCCGAGATAACAAAAAATATATATATATAATAATAATTCATTTTTCTTTTATCTTTTACGTAGCAAACCTAAACACTACCCACCTTTCCTTGCAACATTAATTAGCAGCCATTAGCCTGCTAGCCCACCTTTCCTTGCAACATTAATTAGCAGCCATTAGCCTCTAGCTTGATACCTAATAGTTGTTGTGGTTATTTTTTAAATAATTTTTTGTGTTAAAATATATGTTAATAATATTTTTTATTTTTTTAAAATTATTTTTAACATCAGCATACCAAAATGATTTGAAAACACTAAAAACATATTAATTTGAAGTTAATAAAAAATAAAAAAATTCAATTTTTTTCAAAAACGCTTTTGAAACACAGAAACAAATAGGTGCAACACTAATTAATTAGCAGCCATTAGCCGCACACTAATCAATATCTTCAACACATTGAACGAGAGCTTGTTTAAGATATTGATTCGGATTCGATCATAGATGAATTCTATTTTACAAAACATTAAAGGGTGCCTAATTTTGAAAACACTAAAAACATATTAATTTGAAGTTAATTAAAAAATAAAAAATTTTCAAATTTTTTCAAAAACGCTTTTGAAACGCAGAAACAAACAGGTGCAACACTAATTAATTAGCAGCCATTAGCCACACACTAATCAATATCTTCAACACATTGAACGAGAGCTTGTTTAAGATATTGATTCGGATTCGATCATAGATGAATTCTATTTTACAAAACATTAAAGGGTGCCTAATTTTGAAAACACTAAAAACATATTAATTTGAAGTTAATTAAAAAATAAAAAATTTTCAAATTTTTTCAAAAACGCTTTTGAAACGCAGAAACAAACAGGTGCAACACTAATTAATTAGCAGCCATTAGCCACACACTAATCAATATCTTCAACACATTGAACGAGAGCTTGTCTAAGATATTGATTCGGATTCGATCATAGATGAATTCTATTCTACAAAACATTGAAGGGTGCAACTTTGATAGTATAATTTATTTTAATTTTAATTTTAATTTTGCATTTTATGTACTTTAAATTTTTATATATATATATATATATTTTGTGTTATGTATTTGAATTAAAATTTTATTGTTAACTTGACAAATTTATATATTCAAGTGAATGATTGATCTTAAAAAATAATTTGTGTATTTATATCATAGCCAAGGACAAGAAAAGTTCCTGGCTCCGCCCCTGATCCTACGTGTTTACAGTTCCAAGTACTGCAGCCACATAAATTACATCCTTTACAGCCCTTTGTTCTTATCTTACAACATGTTTTATAGCCTTTATTGGTTCTGCATCATCAAAAATGATTCATAAGCTTTCCTTGATGTGCCTCTAATGAGGAACTTTGGCTTAAAGTGTTGTTGAACAAATTGTTATGGTTCAGACAAGTAAGAAAGTGTTCATCCAAGAAAATGCCATTATGGTGCACTTTATGTATCTTCTGGTTAAAAAACTAAGAACGTGCAAATTTGTATACCTTTAAAACTACAAAAAAAAATTGTATCCACATGTTAAGACCATCATTTAACATGCTCTGTATGCTTCTCCCATACATTTCTTACATTTGTGTTATTTTGTTTTATGCTTTTCGTTTTCATTCAAGCAAGTGGGATGAGTTTCAAGGCTTTCTCCTTGGACAGTTTAAACTATATAATTATGAAATTTGAACTTCTATAATACGAATTATAATTTTATTAGGCTAATTATGTTGCTAGCTATTTAAAGATAAATCAGGTTAAGCGTTCGACAATTAAGCCAATGCACTCTACATAAGGGTATTTGTGTAGTATTGATGCTTAGAGAATTTTTTTGTTGACTAAACATTACATATCGCAGCCTCGTTAAATGCACAAAAATGCATAAAAAAAAAAACAAAAGTATAGTCTTTTCTATGAAAGTAAAAACA